>Ga0306913_100206_pt1 | contig 22358 bp, 35 predicted proteins | sample AntDeeMetagen680_FD_190404 | JGI IMG/M metagenome (GOLD analysis project Ga0306913, IMG submission 190404) | Saline lake microbial communities from Deep Lake, Antarctica - Metagenome #680 (v2) (version 2) | ecosystem: Environmental > Aquatic > Non-marine Saline and Alkaline > Saline | place...
TGCCACCTAGTTAAAACTATCGCACACGGTGGGAAATCCAGCCGTGCCATCGTCGGTGGGTGTGTACGCTATTGTCCGCTTGACCCGCGCCTGAAGACGCGGGTATGCGCTCGCACTATGTATCAAGTAAAATAACATTTTGTTGCAAATGTATAATACATACATATTTAGAGTTATGTATAATACATACATTTATGAAAAATTGTTATATCTGTTCAAAAAAATTCTATAAAGAAAATAATATATATCGATTCGTTAGGTTTTAAAAAATCAGAATTTAGATGTAAATCTTGTTCTTCTTCATTGAAAAGTAACGAAAATAATTCAATTATTAAAGAATTATATCTAAATTATAAAATTAATTCTAAAACAAATTATGAAGTGAATGGTGAGGGTCCGGCGCATCCATATGTCGATGCCCGAACAGATAATTAATTATTTTGAAAATAACTTAGCGGTATTGTTATAGGTTATCAATGTATAGTATTACATACGTGACTCATTCAGCAATAATCGTAAAACGAGTAAAGTCGCATAAATACGCAAACACTGATGAAATCGAATCTCTTGCTAAGTCTGCAGGATACAATGTTTTAGATAAAATTGTACAAGCAAGAGAAGAAAGTGGACAATATAACATTGGTAAAGGAAAAGTCGAAGAAGTCAGAGACAGAATATTTGAAACCGGGGTTGATACGGTTATAATAGATAATGAAATGGGACCGTATCAAATGTATAATATTGGAGTTAAATTGCCTGAATTCGTTACAGTAAAAAATAGATATACGTTAATCCTTGATATTTTTCAAAAACGAGCTAAAACAAAGAAATCTCAATTGCAGGTAAAGTTAGCTTGGCTTCGATATGAATTACCTAGAGCAGAAGCAAAAGTTCGCTTATCAAAACGAAACGAACATCCGGGTTATATGGGTCTTGGAGAATATGATGATAATGAAGTTACAGAAATAAAAAACAGAATAAAAAGAATAAAAAACAAACTAACGACTATAGAGAATAAAAATTCTAATAGGCGAGAATATCAACGTGATTCTGGGTTTGATATTGTTTCATTAGCTGGACACACAAACTCTGGTAAATCAACCTTATTACGTCGTTTGTCTGAAAAACATACCGTTGAAGAAAACGAACAATCACATGAAGATATTATGCCCTTCGCTGAGTCATCAGATAGTTACTTTACAACGTTAGATACGACAACTAGAAGATTAGATTACGACAAAAGAGATGTTCTTGTTACAGATACGGTTGGATTTATTGATAAACTACCTCATTGGTTAATAGACGCTTTCACAGCAACATTTGATAGTATATATAATTCAGACCTTGTACTTCTCGTTGTAGATATTAATGATTCTATTGATAAAATAATTAGGCGTATTGCTACATCACATGATATATTATCATACAACGATACATCTAGAATTATTACGGTGTTCAATAAATGTGATTTAGTATCAGAAGATGAATTAAATGAGAAAAAAGAAGCTGTACAAGCACTAGCACCAAATCCTATCTGTGTAAGTGCGATAAACGGTGATGGTATAGATGAATTGAAAGAAAGAATGCATATAGCACTTCCTCCATTTGAACAAGATACACTAATTCTCCCATTACACCCTGATTCTATGTCTGTGGTTTCTTGGGTTCATGAAAATGCCCATGTATTCGATTGTGAATACACGTATGATGGTGTTATACTTGAATATGAAGGCAAGAGGCCCGTAATACAGCAAGCGAAAGCAAAAGCAGGAACAATTATCTCGTAGAAATAATCTATCTATTTATTTCAAAATAAAATAGAGCATCTATTTCTTTTTGAGATAGCGCTTTTTGATGTGTTCTAACGTTTTCTAGTTTAAGACTCGGTTCATTACCTGTTATAGATAAAATATCTCTATGTTCCGTAGAATTCTTGATTAATTTCCGCGCCATATAACACTTTGGACAAAAGTGTTCAATTGTTTTGTTAAGAAAATCACCAGATTTATTCTGACCTACGTCTCTCCAGTCGTTATTTGAATTTATTTCATCTGTTGTATCTCCACAATGATTACAAATATAACCGTATGTATCACCAAACCATTTTCTCGTCATTGTTTATCATCCCATAACATATTCTTTATTTCTGTTTGAATTTCACCGACAGATACACCTTTTTCTGTAGATAAAATAAGTGGAATAGTTCCATTTTCATCATAAACTATTGTACTAAATTTTAAATTATTTGAATTACTACTCAAATCACTTATTTGTTCTTCTGTTAACAATTTATCGTAAACTTGTATCATATATTTCCATTTATGTTATATTATAATAAATGTACCTATTTTCATAATTTTATATAACAAAAATTACCAGTTATACAATACATTTATAGTCAAAGAGTAACATATATTATGTATGACACAAAAATGTGTATGTGATTGTGGTTGTTGTACAGATGATGCATGTTGCAATGGATGTGAATGTGAAAATTGCGATTGTTGTTTATAGTGTGAGAAATTATTTAATTGTTTAATACGTTGTAATAAACATGGAACTTATAACTATACTATTTTATGTAGTATTCATAACTGTTGGTTCGATATTGAGTTACATTGGAGTAACGCGTCTTAAAAAGATATTGATAATAAAAAACGCTGAAGAAACGTCAATTGAAAAAGCTGCAGATGAAAACAACGTTGTAAAACTAAATGGTAGGGTTAAAAAGTTTAAAGATTCTGTAAAATCACCAATTCAAGGTAAAAGCGGTTGTTCATATGCATATAACGTATTAAAACGCGTTCAAACAGAAGACGGTAGAGACTGGGAAAGAATAGAAGAAAAGAAAGAATCTGTTGATTTTATATTAGAAGATGATACTGGTACAGCATATATATATATGCAGATTCAGAAGATGTCATAATTAATAAGGACCATAAAACTAATGATTATTCCTCAAGAGAAGATATTCCAGATAATATATTAACAGATAATCTTAATATGAATTTGAATCCATTCAGCAGTGGGATGAGATTTAGAATTAAAGAGGGAGTTATAGAATATGATGAAGAATGTTTCATAATCGGTAAATTTAGTAATAATAACCCAAAAAACAATGAAACTATTGAAATTGATTCGAATTCAGATATTGTAATCTCAGACGATAGTACTGGAGGAGCTATGAAAAATTTATTAATACAATCCGTTATATTATTTGCTCTTGGTTTAGGGATGATAGGTACGATGTTTATTATTATGTTATCTAGTTTCGGTTTAATATAATGTCTAAGGTATTTTTACATATAAACAATCAGCAGAGCCACCAGCTTTTTGAAATTCACTAGTATCAACTTTAACACAAGTATACCCATTATTTTGAAGAATCCGAATAGTTTCTTTATTCTGTTTATCAATCATAATTGTGTTTTCTGAAATACGCGAACAGTTTCCACCCATTGTTTCTTTATCTTCATCAGGTATATGAAAAACAGTATCAAATGTATCTTCTATTTTTTCATATGATTCCTTAGAAAATGCTTCAGGTATAACTATAACTTTATCCTTATCTAACGGTGTAAAACATACATCTAGATGATAATAAAGTGGTGAAATCAATTCCAAACCTATAATTTCGGCATCGATTATTGATTGAATTTGAGATATAGCTTGTTTATCTGTTCTTTGACCGTATCCTAACCATAGTAAATTTTTATTTGGGTGCCATTTTGCATCACCACAACCTTCAAAATTAATATCATTATCAATTTTATGAATATTATAGTTATTATGTTCTGCCCATTGCTCGAAATAATAGGGTTCTCCTTTTCTTTCTTCATTTTTCATATTTGCAAGGACGAATCCGTCATTAGGTATTGGCATAGCATGATTTGCACAAAACACCGCATCTGGTAATTCATATATTGGCTTTTTTGATGGTTCAAACGTATCGTAATCTACTGTTTGAATGTGTGCGTGTTTCCTAGCACACCGTATAGTTTCAAACCAGTTTTTTCTTGCATTATCTACATTTACATCCGCAACCATATATGGGTTTATTTCATATTCTACTCTAAAATGCGTCGGTTGTGCGAAAAGCAAACTTGAAAATTCATTTCTGTTGTTTATATCAGAAAGTTCCATATATTAATTACGGTATTAATATGTATTTACTGTATCGGTAGTTCAATATATAATACGTATTTTATATACAATATGTTAAAATATTATTTATTTGAATAACAAATCTTTAGAATCTTCATCTAGAATCTTATCGTATTGAATTTCCTCCAGAACATCACTCCAATATTCATAGTGAGCCTCTTCAGGAACTTTGTCTCGCATATCATCTTTAAATTTAATATAATCTACAGATGAGACAATATTTAGCACCTCATGTGGTTCAAGATGTGTACCGGGATGTTCTCTTCCAATATATGCTTGAAATATCGTATCATCTTCTATATCCATTCCATCAAATAATTGAATTGAACCGGAGCGTTCACGTAAATAATGGAAATCACCGTCATCTGTTTCTAAAAGCCATATTTGTGGGAATTTTCCGCCAAGAGATTCCACAGCAACAATTGTAATGGGTTCTTCCAAACGACCTACAGGATTAGGTGCGTGAACAGATATCAATTCATCACCGTCTGGAAAATGATATTTATAATCAGCATCACGATTTTGGAACGAAATATCTTCATAAAATGACTGCCTAAGTTCAGGAAAATGAGTAAGTTCGGAACTATTTTCTGCTGTTATTAACCATGCAGAATCTGTTTCAGATTGGATTACAATTATATCACATTCTATTAGTTTTGCTTCAGACATATCTACAACCTCTCCTCTATTCTGAGGTATATATCCTACATCTAAATGACGATTTCCGTCTGTAAATTCAAATGTACCTTGATTATTACCATATATCGCAGATTTACCTATATTTGTATTCAATTTTTCAAATTCAGATATATCAGATATGATTTCATCAAATACTTCGGAAGAAATCTCTTTTTTTCTGTTATCTATATTGAGATTCATTAACGTATATTAGTTTTCTTCGCATAAAAACATTGCGGTAAGATTTGATTGCAATTTATATACTACTGTGAAAGAAGAATAATAGGATAATATAGACAATAAGATATATGGTTAAAATAGGTATTTCTTCTGGTTGGTTATTCGCAAAAGGACATACAAAAATTAAAGAACAAAATAGGTTTATACAATTAGTTGATGGTGTAGAACTCTCTATAACTAGAAACCGTCGATTTAATACGTATGATTCATCAATATCTTCCTCATATACTTCATTTCATTTATCTCCTAAAAAATCACATATTCCGCAGGTGATTAAATTTAAATAAAATACATAAACCATCTGTTGCTGTACTACATTCTGATACATATACAGACGAATTGATTCAAAAATACCGTAAAAATAATGTTCCCATATCTATTGAAAATATGGATATTCGGAAAGATTCAGGTTATAAGGTTAATGAATTGGATAAGATATTAAATAAACATGATGTTACATTTACTTTAGATATACAGCATGCATATGAACACGATTCATCCATGAAATATGCTTGGGAATTAGTTGAAATGGCTGGAGACCATCTACAAGAACTTCACGTTAGTGGAGAGACAGAAAATAATATTCATTCTTTGATTCATAATGCAGACAATAAAGAAACGATATCTAAATTCATTAAAGAATTTTATAATACAGGAAGAGATACTCCTATGATAATCGAAGGTGAATATAATAGTATTAATGATATTAATAAAGAATATAACTTGCTTAATAATATAGTTTAAATAATTATATATGTATGGAATACATAGCACTTAATATGAAATCAAATTCAAAATATAAAACTTCTGAAAGAAAAAATAAGAAATATCGTACAATTATAATTGAAAGTCTACTCCCTAATAAGAAAAAGAGTATTGAAGAAATATCAAATGGGGAATTAGATAGGTCAAGATTAGAATTCGTAATTAGACGAATGATTGATAACGGTGAGATTGGTACAACTCCAGAGTGGAATTATAAGTTAGGTACTCGTATGAGAGAAAAATATAATAATTAATTAAAAATTTATATGTAGGTACGACTTAAAATAATATATGGGAACAGATTTTCATTCTAAAAAGCCAAAACAAAAAAACCGAATATATGTAAATGCTCACAAAATTATAAATGTAAGTGAAACACCAAAAAAATTAGATTTGAATATACCTTTCGTTGTTGTATGTCAAGTCCATAATAATAAAGATGATATTGTATCTGCACACGATTTTACTATTGAAGTTTGCATAGACATAACAAAAATAGATATTAACAAAAATAATTCTGATTCTATTAATTCATTTTTTGTAGATATGGAACCGGAAGACATGATTTATAGTAATTTAAGTTCAGTATTAAAAAAATCTACTTATCTTAACGATTGGGAAATATCACAAGTAATTAATAATGCTACGGTAAAAATGCGCGATTCCAATAAAGTCACATATAATATACAAATTGATGAATATTATATTCGTGATAACGAGACTACAGAAATATATCGAGCTATTATCATTAATAGTTTATTACCAGATAAGAAAAAGACACTTAATGATATTGGTGATAGTTCATTGAATAAAAGTAAAAGAAAATCCGTAATAACAGATATGATATCTAATAATGAAATTGAGACGATACCCGGTTGGAATTTTAAATTAAGTGATAGTATGAGAGAAAAGTATAATTAAACGTAATTTATTGAAATTCTTCATATAGATATTCAATCATATTTTTAGGATTTTTATACGTTTTTGTTGTATATGATTTGTCGTCATCAAATAATTCTAGCTTAAATATAATATCATTATTATTTTTATAATACACTCTGATTTCATTATTATTTTTATAATTCACAAAAACATAATTATCTGGTCCATTTATAAATTCATTTGTATATTCTTTCGGTAAAGTACTTCTAACATCTAAAAGAACATTTTTAAATTCTTTATTTAATTTTGATTTCACTAATACATATGACAATTAACAAACATATATATTTAATCACACTTAAATTTTACATATTTATCATACCATTTTTTAATTATTACATCAATAGATGGTCCATCTCTTCTTTTCTTAACTCTTGTTTCATCAAATATAACAATTCCATTTGAATCTATAGATAATTCTGACACGTCGAAGAAATCATCATCACATTCATCTACGTCTGAATTCATATTAATTAATTATATTTTAAGTATATATTAACTTTGGATTATTTCTCATTTTTAAGCGTATTTTTGAACCAACGAGCCATTTCTTGCTTTCGAAGCATTTCTGAACCGTATCTATTGTCGATATTAAACGTTGTAACTTCATTTTTAATAATATTTCCAATGAAATTTCTTTTTGATACAGGGCCAAATGTTTGTTCTACTTCATCCCATGAATCAAGCATAATGTGTGCATTAAATCCAAATTCCCTCCAGAATCGTGGAGGATGAGAACCGCTTTCAACACTTGAATGTCTCCCAACCGTAACATGCGTGACTTCATGAACGAGTATTCCAAGGATGTGTTCTGGTGAAGAATGGTTGAAGTAATATTTATCAGCACTAAATCTTACAACGGTATTTCTATTTTTTCTTGGACCACAAGAGGCATAATATGAACTATTCTTTTTCTTATAGCTATAATCTATTTCAGATTCGTTAACTGGGTACGGTTCATAGTGATATGGGTGACTAGGTTCAACAATATTTATGACAGTTTTAAATAGATATTTAATATCTTCATGAGTCAACGAACCGAAGGCGGGCGTTTTTATATCTGAATCTGATTTTGATTTGGGCATAACAACTCTGTATAATAAAAGGGATATATTTATTTAAATCATACGATTTGATTTTTACTGTTAAAACGCTTTTATTATATTAATTTAATAAAAATGGTTCAAAACTATTATTTCGAATACAAAACGCCACATTTGGTAACTCTAATATATCACCTTCTTTTAACTTTTTATTTTTACTTGAATTATGTAATTCATTTTGAATTTAATTTTGTATATTTCTTGGTATTGTATGGGTCTGTGGAATATTCGTGTCTAAAGTAACACGCGTTGATGTATAGTATTCCGAAGGTATTTCAGACATATGATTTATGTGGTGTATTAATTGTTTAGATTTAGATGCTTGTTTATTATTTAATTCATTTGGTGGCTTGAGATAATGTATTTTAACTCTCATAATTTTAACTATATATTAATACCTCATATATTAATCAACAGAGAAATATATAATCTTATAGATATATACTGCCCGTAGAATACAAATTTGAAAGTTCATTTGTAGATAATACTTTATCATATATTCTGAATTAGTATGTTTAAAGCGTTACAATTAGATATTACTAATTTTACTATTGAAACATCGAATTTAGAAGCACCAAAGAATACAAGTATTGAAGTTAGTGCAGAAACAGAAAAACAAGTTAATACAGCCACAAATACTGATGTGCTAGAATCTAATACAAAATCGCTTATTCCTTCAACAGGAAGTCTAGATATAACAAATGAACAAAATATACAATTTGATTTAATGGCTAGTGGACTAACAAATGATGATTTTAATGTTCCATCAAGTGAGGGTGAACGTACAACAGATGTAACAGATGTAACTGTAACATTTAATGTTAAAAACGTTGACGATAATATTGATGTATCTGCTTCCGAAACGTTTTCTGTAGCATTAACACTTGTTCAACTCTTAGAAGATATATTCTCTGGGGTTAGAATTCTAGATTCAAGTGAAGCATTATCTGTCGGAGAAGGAATATTAGATTACAGGGTTGTGTGATATATCGTAATTAATTCATAGATATATTATTTTCTATTTTTGGCGTTAACATAATAATTACAATAAGACCGAATAAAGAGAAAAAACCCGCTGTAATAAACGGTAATTCAAATCCACCTAAGGTGAATAATATACCAGACGCGAGTGGGCCTATGGCAAGACCGAGTGAAAATGAAGCTGACATTAATGATAGGAAAAAACCACTAGTTTCTGAATCAGATATTTCCCCAACATAAGTTAATGAAGGTATATAAACAAGAGCTACAGACATACCTTGTAAAAGTCTTAATATTATCATTTGTTGTGAATTCATGGCGAATCCTTGGAGTGTAATAACAGGAATAAGTATTATAAATCCAAGAATAATAAAAGGTTTTTTATCGTATTTATCAGACGCTTTCCCAATTGGTGTTTGTGTTATAATATTAGCTAGTAATGCTGCTGAAAATTGAAGTCCAAACCATGTTGAAGATTGGTCAAATCGCGTATTAATCTCGTGTTCAAGTGTAGCAAACATATTGATAGATGCAGAGAGCCAAAAAGTTGCAAGTGCGAAAATAAGCACAAATTTAAACTCTTTTTTATGTATAATATTACGAATGGAATTTTGTTTTTTGTTACTTGTATCGGATTTAAATTTCGGTTCATCTACAAAAAATTGCAACAACACAAATGCTATAATTATAAATGCCATCATAATATAAAATGTAGCATCTATACTCGATATTTGTTTTGAAAATACTGTATATGGACCTTGTGATATCACAAATCCGGCTACAACAGGACCGATTCCAAACCCTATTAATCGGATTGTATTATAATATCCAAAACTTTCACCGTGATTATTATTATCTTTAGCATATTCATTTACCATTGCAAGAGATGCAGGAGCAACTAGTGCTCCAGATATACCTTGAATTAATCGTAAACCTAAAACAGTATAGTATGATTGAGCATAAAAATATAATGGCGTCGAAACTATTAGTAATATTAATCCCAAAGAAATAAATATTTTTCTTTTCTGTAATTTATCTGAAATGCGGCCAAAATATGGTGTTAAAATTGCAGATACGAGAATAGATATAGATAATGCAACGCCAATGAGAAATTCTCGACTAATAGGAAATCCAAGTATAGATTTTTTCGTTAAATAATCTATTATAATTTGGTCTCCTGCAACATATAATGGAAGAACAACAACAAGAATTGATATACTGAACATATCAATCCCCCTTGCTAAAGATACTGTTAATATACGTTTATCGTAACTCACGGTTTGTTTTTATAATTGTAAATATATAATCTTTTGGATTAAAATATTTCTTAATTATTTTTTGTATATTTAACCCCTATACAAATTTGATTGCTTTCACGGTTATAAAATGTTTTTCCAATCCAATTTACAATCAAATTGTATTCTGATTCTAATTTTTCTATTCTATCGTGTATTTTTTGGATTAAAGAATCCTCAATTGAATCATATGAATTATTTTGACTCACATAGTCTAATACTACTGTAACATCAGTATATTCACGATTTTCGATATTCTTATAATACATCGGGATTGGATTTATATTATCATCACTCCAATAAATATCTAATATATCATTTTCATTTAATACTCGTCTAATTTCTTTATCTTTTTCTGAATCTCTGTGTATTCGACCATATACGCGAACATATGGGTTTCTTCGACCCCGACTAGCATATGAACTTTCATATCCAAGATATTCTCCATGACCATCAACGATATCATTAAATATACCTCTGATTTTTGATTCGATTTCTTCATCTAATGTTGATAAAGGAACAGAATCAAATTGGTCCGTATCTAATCCGAATGAAAAATCAACTTCTCCATTTTTATACCTAATTCTCTGACGGTTTATCGAACAGATTACAAATGTTTGTGTACTGTCATATGTCGATGAGTTAATAACACGGGAATCTTCATTAGCACTATTCAGTATATTATTTTTTGTGTTTATTTCTGTGCTATTAAACGATTTTTCAGGTGGTTCTGGGATATTAAATTGACCTTTAGATTTTAATATTCCGTATTCATAATCACCGGGATTTCTACTATATACTTCTTTTATTTTCATTTCTATATCTTCTTTTGATTCAAATCCTACACCAAGGATATTAACCGAGGATTTTATAGTTTGTTCTTTTGGGACAACATATACGACATCTTCTTTTGAAACCATATTATAAAAATAATAACGTGCATATACTTAGTTTATTCGATTCATGAATATTCTATGTCGTGTATTTTTTGAATACAGTTTTATTATCAGTCCATGATGGAAGAACAAAGTTATTTGTACATTCATATTCTGATTGAAGAACTTCATGTAATTCCTTTGTTCCTGTTACACGAGACTTATCTTTACCGATGAAATATACTGTCGATGGATTGAGATATTTAATACATTCTTCACCCATAGGAGAGTTAGCAGGTGGCCATGGTAAAATAATATGAGACACATTATCTGGTTCAAGGTTTTCATAACTCATGTTATAAACATCAGCCCATGCGTTTTTAGATGGAGAAATATCGATTGGAACGGTGTTCCCTCCGTTATTTTGGATTTCATATGATAGATACCCATTTCCTGCTCCGATTTCAAATAGTGGAAATTCCATAGATTCTTTCGTTAAGAATTCAATAACTTTTTTATTTGGAATTGTCCATCCATATTTTTTCGTCAATGAACCGCGTTTTCCAGACCATGTAAGTTGTTTGTCTGAATCTAATTCTTTCACGCGCATATATTCTTGAAAGTATTCTGGCTCTCGCATTAACACAAAATATGTTGTATACAAATATATACTTGTTGATTTTGTACTAACAAAAACGCTTATATTATAGTACATAGTGTTCCTATTTATGACCGAAACAGAAAATATAATATCAAAAAAAGAAATTATAACATATGGTGAAAAAGCTAGAAATTCATTTGGTTCTGTTCAAGGAAATTGTGGAAAAATAGCTGATGGGTTTGAAGGTTATCTAATTGATTATTGTGATTTACCATATGAAGGAAATATTGTAGATAAATATGGTGTAATTCATATCCGTGTGGAACCTAATGGGGAGGAAAAACATTTTATATTTTATATTGATGGAGAAATTGTTGAAGGATATTTTCCTCGTGAAGAAATATTAATTGACTTAAGCTTTGACCAATTTAATGATTCAAATAAAGAAAACGGTGAAGTATCCGTATCTTATGGCAAAGAAGAAGAAATAGATAATATCCGCATTATGAAACCAGATGATGATAGGTTAACTGCGTACTCACGAATCGGTGAAAGGTTGTTCAATCATCTATAATTAGATACAACGATAGTTATTTATAGTTACAATCTAATACATTAATTAGTATGAGTATAAATACGCAGAATAACATTCCATATACAATTAAAGATACCGATAAACTCAAAAGAGCACTAGATTTACCGTTTGAACCACCGCATGGAATGCTTATCGAAAAGAAAGGTAAAAAAGACTCGTGCGTTGTTAAATTTGTACCTCCAATGTCCGAGTTAGGAATGTCTATTAGTGATGAATGTTTGAAACAACTTTTTCTAGATGATATTATTGAATTAAAAAAATAGTAATATAATATTTTATTATTATGCGTATATATCTATTTTATAATGATTGTATGAAATATCTCTTAGTTCCTGTATTGGCATAACTCTCTTGTTTTTTGGAACGGTTGTTTCAGGTGCGGTAACGGTTACGGAGAATCGAGGAGAAAGCCTCGCGCTTCAGCGCGGGGAGGATGTCAAATCGTTATATCTTATAAGTATATCTATATTTTATTATTCGTGGTAGGATAAGGTACTTATGCTATAAGTCAAAATCGAAAATATTAATTGTGTATGGGTTTAATGTGAAATATACTTTTTTACAGAATTTATTAATTCATCACTAGGGTGATAGGTTTTGTGACTACAGATATCATACGAATTTTCGTAGTTTGAATTATAATAAGTTATATGAGCAGCAATACACACCGAAACAGAACGGGATATACCTGCTTGACAATGAACAAAAACAGACTTATTTTTTTGAAGATTATTTATCACACAATCTACAGCTTTTTCAAATTTATCGTATCTATGGGGTCCATCAGGAATCAGATAATGTTTCGTAGATTCATCCGGTGGATGAGATAAAGAGATTATAATATCAAATTTATCAACAGCATTAATGGCATCCTCTTTATCTCCAACGAATAATTGGTCTGTAATTGTTCGCGTCATTAGGGATGTAAATACTGCAATGAATATAATAAAGTTATGGATGTAACAAAATAACATAATAACGTCAAAAGGTTATTTAATAAGGAGTACTTTAATTTAATTATGAGTAAAAATACAGGTAAAAATATAGATAATGAATCTGTTGAAAATGAAGATGTAGAAGAGACAGAACCTGACGGTGATATTTATATTGTACCTACATCACATGTGTCAGAAAATAGTTCAAAGCTAGTTCATGATGTTGTTGAAGATGTAGAGTCGGATTTGATTGCTGTAGAACTAGATGATAAACGCTTTAAAAAATTAATATCAAATGAAGTTGTTGAAGATGCTTCATTAAAAGATTTAATTACGAAAAGTGATATTGGAATCAAAGGTTCACTTATGTTAGTTCTCTTTAGTAGGTTTCAATCAACAATTGCTGAAAAGCTTGGAATTGATATAATTGGTATGGATATGCTAGCCGGATATGAAGAATCTTCTAAAAGAGATATCCCCCTTGCTCTTGTAGACCAAGATATGCAAATAACATTCAAAAGATTTACAAGTGAAGTTACAATTACAGAGTTAATTAAAACTATTGGGTCATTTGGATTAGGTTACGCCCAAATATCTAGAAAATCAAAAGACGAGTTAACAAAACAAGTTTCTTCTGAAAATATTGATATTTCTGAAGCATTGCATCATATTGATAATATATTCCCTACGTTTAAGAAAGTATTTATTGATGAACGAAATGACGTTATAACGTCAAAAACTTCAGATATAGCAAAAAAATTTGATAAAACCGTCCTTATAATTGGTGCTGCGCACGAACCGGGGGTTGTAGATATTTTTGAACAAGAATATGATGATGTTCAGGTGAAAAAGCTTCCAAACTTAGATGAAAATGATAAAGAATATACAGATAATAAAAAAGATTTAGAAGACGGAGACGAATAATTTCATATTAAATTAATTATAATTATGGAGTTTCACCAATAATATTATCCCAAAATTCTTTTTGCGAATTATAAGATATTGTAGAGGTATTTTCACCGTGTGCAATATTAAAATGACAGTTTGAGCACAACGTACAAAGATTCTTCGGATATTTACCCCCTCCGTTAGCTACGGGTATAATGTGGTGTATCTCTAAATTATCATCATTAGAACATGCTCTACAAGAATTACCATCCCGGTTTAAAATATCTTCCCTTTCTTTTTTAGTTAAACTATTTTCTATTCTTCCTGAAATTACATCTTTAACATATTTTTCAGATGAATTTGTACAAAAGGCAATTGCTTCATAATAATTTTTTGGTTTATCTATACGATTTTTAAATGTTAATATTAATTCATTTTTGCTCCCAATATTACTTTTCATATAGATATCTTTAGTTTTATTCCGTAACCAATTAAGCATAGAATACTCAAATAGTATAAGTATCTTCCAATTAGATTTAATTAATGACTTAATAACATCTTTTTTATTTCGTTTTTCAATTACGTTTCCATCTTCAAGATATGGTATATCATACTCTTTTGTTGCCATAGTATGTAACTCAGATATTGCATTATCTGGAAGATTTGTCTCTTTTTGAAGTATTGACTTATCAACTAACGCAATATCACTTAAATAATAATACCCAGACTTGTTAAGAGTATTTAGTACATCATCATTTATAACAGATATATTCGAAATTTTTGTTGTATTATCTGTATAAATATCTAGACGTTCGATAACATCATTTTTTGCAAGACGTTGAATAGAATATCCAAAAACCGATTTTGAAAAAATATTTTTTCTTTGAATATTTTTTCTCTTTATATGGACATGCCGTAATATTTCATATATTTCTACTAACGTCTTTTGCACATTATATATCTAGAATAGATTAATTAAATAATTTGCGGTAAATTAATTTATGCGTTTACCAAAACTTAAATTTATTAATTATTTTCGTATAACTAGGTGTATATTTATCTTCTACGTTTTGTTTTGTAGTTAAACTCCACATACCCGTTGTATCGTCTTTAATTGTATCTATAGATAACCAAGAAGGAACAATGTATAGTTCTGCATTCGGGATAAATTCTGGACTACCACCAACATGTTTAACGATTTCTCCAAACGTTGAATTATTTGCGATATTATAGTTAGAAAATTTAAAATAAATTTGACTATCAATACAATTCAAATATAATGGATATGCGATATCCGACCCATTGTTCCATTCTTCAGGATATTCAAAATTCCCTTTAATCATTGGAATATCATTACGAGATAATTCGTTTGCAATTTTAATTTTATCTTCAACAGAAGGTTCTGTGTAATATTTGTTATTCTTATGAGCTTTTCCATCCACACGCCAGTTATCTGTTTCAATTCTTACTGTTGGATAATTCTCTAGTCGAATATATCCTGAATGTGTCCCAATATTAGATTCTTTAATAGGTAATACTTTATCTTGAATGTTTTTATAAAACGTTGGATTAACCGTAATACCCGTGTCAATAATATCACGAACTACTTCTTCAACATGTATATAACATTGGTCATGTTTAATACTAGATGAAGGAATTGTATATTTAACAATTTGTGAATCGGTATACCCCATGAATCGTTTATCTCTCAGGACCTCTTGATAACTCATAACAGTCATGTGTTCAAATATTACAGAATTTGTATCCATTTCTTTCTCAGCTTTGGATTCAAAGTATTGTTCCGTAACATCTTCTGTAATACTGGACATAAAAACGTATTATGTAGGACATATATTAAGTGTTACGAAGTGAATATCTGAAGTTGTATACAACAGTTTTAATACAAACTGGTTATAATTAGGAAATATAATGTTTGAGAGATTCCCAAAATTACATTCTCCTTTTGTTCGAGAATATATGAAGGAAGAAACAGATACGGAAAAATATTTAGTTAAAAATAAAATAAAAAATAATTATAATTGGGTATTTGAAAATGATTCTGTAAAAGCCGTTGAAAAACTAGATGGTGAAAATATTGCCGTATATATTGACGAAGATGGTTATGTAGATAAAATATTCACGCGTGAAGGGAATTACATTGAACCATTCAAAGAAGAATCTTATTCTTATATCGTTAAAGGTGTTCTCGATGCATTCCATCGGGGATGGTTAGATAATTTAGAAAACGATTCGTTACACTATGGTGAGCTTATTGGTCCATCTGTAAAACAGAACCCATATGATTGGAATGAACATATGTGGGTGCCGTTTGAGTATCTTCAGCATAATATGTCATATGAATCATGGGGTAAATATCCAAAAACATTCGATGCTATTAGTAATTGGTTTAAGGATGGACTTAAACCGTTGTTTTATCTATATATGCATAATATTCCATTTGATGAAGAACCGGAGGATGCTTATGTTGAAGGTGTTATATTTGTCCATCCTGACGGTAGAAAAGCAAAACTACGTCGAAATATGTTTCACTGGTTTGGGGGTGAATAATAATGAACAATCATGATAAAAATAAGTGTTATATGTGTGCTGGTGATATTGAAAGTATTGGATTTAATGGCGATTGGGAACAATTTCAGTGTGTAGATTGTGAGTCCATATTGGAAAGACCCGTGAGTTATCCAAGTGATGGATATACAATGGAAGATTTGGATGTATTATCAGATGTAGATTGGTAATATTGCGTGATACGTTTACGATATTTATTTACACTCTGAGGTATTATATTATACAATGTCTGTAGTATCTAAAGTTATACAATTTATATTTATAATATTGTTAATTGTAATGTTTGGTATTATACTTGCATTTTTACCTATAGATATAGTAGATAATGTCGAATTACAAAGTAATGCCGAGTCTATAAATGAAACAGATTTAAATAAACTAACATATAAAAAATTAAATGATGAAAGAAGTAAACGAGATTTAAATAGATTAGAAAAACGTGAAGATATAGAAGAAATCGCTATCTATAAAACAGATAGAATGATTTCTGAAAATTATATATCTCATACCGCACCAGACGGAGAAGAAGTAAGAGATAGATTCGAATTATTTGATGTAGAATGTAAATTAGTTGGTGAAAACTTAGCAAAAACATTCTATAATACAAAGGTAGATACAGGTTATGAAGGAACGGTTACATATCAATCCATGGAAGAACTATCTACTGGTATCACTAAACAATTTATGAATAGTCCATCCCATAAAGATAATATTCTAGATGAAAGATGGGAATCACACGGTATTTCTGTACAAGTAACATCAGATAATGAAGTATACGCAACGCATAAATTTTGTCAAGTGTGAATTTTACATATATTATAGATACGTTTTTATAGGTTGAAAAATAATAAATACTTATGAGATTTGGTAATTGTCCAGAGTGTCATCGGTGGACTGGTCAGCAAGTGTCGGATTCACGCCCGCCGTAAACGGCGGGATTCTCTCCTTGTGAAAAGATAGGGCATCTGTTACACCTGAAGAAATACGTGAGAAATTAAATAAATAATGAAAATTATCCGAATTCATTTGCAATTTCTTCATCTGTAAGATAATATGGTGTAAAACCGCGTTTATATACAGAATTAATAATATCTTCTTTACTTACAGATACACCATAATATATAGTTTCTTTTGGTGGTGTGGGTGCATGCCATGGCCATGTTAACTCTATAACATAATCGTTAAATTCGACCCATGAATGAGCAACTATTCTACCTGCTTGTTTTGGTAAAGCAAAACCTTCAAAATAAGATAAATTTTCATTATTTATTGCTTTAATAGATTTTGTAGAATTTTCGTAACAACGTCTAGCATCAGAATTTATACCATTATATAATTTTTCTGCAAACAAGTTTATTTTATCATTTTTCTTAATTTTTCTCCAATTTCCATTTTCAATATATTTTTTAATATGTGGGCTTCGATGCGCTCGGTCTTGAGCTTGATTCATGGCTCTATTTTTTCGGTCTTCAATAGTTAAATTATCTAACCATTTTACATAACCAGAAAATATATCGTCATTTTCTTTAAATTGTTCCATTGTTTCTTTTTCATCAAACCCATATTGTTCAAGTACATTTAAATACATTCCAACAGCACTATATTCATTATCCACTATAATTCGCGTATATTTTCCATCTTCAGAACCCTGAATTTCTGCAATTTTTGATTTATCTTTCCTTTCAGCCCCTCCCCTTGAAAGAAAAATCTTCTTCTTCGTACCATCATAATCTTCAGCATCAACTTCTGCAAGAACTTCTACCTCCGAATCTTGGTCTTCAATAGCAATATCTTCAACAAGCCCATCATAATCTACGAAGGATTCTTTTTGACTCATAATTTATTGAACCAAATTTAGATATGATATACGATTATAAAAATATTATTCACAAAAATATTAATAAGATACACAATATGACAAATCCGAACACTAATAAGATATAAAATTAATCAATTAAACAGACTATGACAGAATCAAACGCAGAAGTTGAAATAAGTCAAAATTCAGCATGGATTAATGCATCATACGATGATATGGTATATGAGTTTAAAAAACTAACTGGGGTAAATAAAAATATAGTACAGTTTAGATTCGCAAAAACAAAAGACACAAATTTTAATTTTACAGATAGATATGGGTTCCCATATGAGGAAGAAGAAGATGAAAGAAAAGTTCCTAGAGTTGTATTAAATGCTATAAAATCACACGGTTACAAACCAAGATAATATCTTATTTCTTTTTTGATTCATAACATTCTGCGTGATATATATTTGTATCTTTTATAATATATGGAAAATTAGAATTCTCGTTTAAATCAGATGGTTCCATAGAAAAGTAATTGTAAATTGGCACAATCATCAATTATTGCCATTATAGCTTTTTTCCATCTTCTTAATGCGATGTTTGCCATAGATTTTATTGAACCTATTTTGATACTCGTTTTTTGATTAATTTTTTCCGCAGTGTAAGATTCAATAAAACTTATAGCAAATGATTCACTGTCTATTCTTTTTGAACATAAATCACATGTAGAAGAACGAATAAGATTGTCTTGTGAATTTTCTATACTTTGTTGGACAGCTATAAAAAGTATGACTAGACGCATATCAGAATCAAAACCAGACAATGATGGATAACGGATAAATTCGTCCATAGCATGTCTAACATCATTTTCTGTTAGTTCACCGTTGGTATCAATTTGAACTTTATGTATATTAGAATCCTTAACTATAGAATTCGTTAATTCTTTATGTATACTGTCTTCTATTACCGTTTCTATTCTTTTGTTACCCATATTATATCATATATGAGTACACCCTATACTATTTTTGATTTGTTACTTTAACCACCATTTTATCGGGACATTTTCTGTATCTAATTTATTTTCAACTTCTTCATATTCATATTCTACAGACTGTAATGACGATGTTTTTTCTTCTGTATCAATGATTGCATACTCTGCTGGTTTACCAATCGGTTGACCAGCACTCCCCGGATTAAGAACCGTTACATCATGTCCAAACTTGTTACAATCTACTTTTGCTTGATGATGAGTATGACCAAGAAGAACGAAGTTATATACATCATCTACATTAGATGCTACGGATATGTAGTCTTTTTTTCTAACTCCAAAGTTTCCTTTTTGTGTACCTGAAGCCATTTCTATACTTGGCTCAGCATGAGCTATAAGAAGTCCTTCTTCAGGTACCTGTTTTAATGGACTTAAATTAGATATCCATTCGACCTGTTCATCGGATAAATTATCCCAGTTCAAATCTAATTCAAACTTAGATAACTCAGGGCTGTTTACATGCCCTTCTTTCCATTCTAATACAGCTACATCATGATTACCTTTTACCGCATGCGTTGATTCGTTCATGATAGCTTCTGCTGTTTCTGAAGGGAAACCCATCAGTCCAACGATGTCACCTACAAATATAATTCCATCAATATTAGATTTTTCTTTATCTAGAATTGCCTTAAGAGCAGGATAGTTCCCATGGATATCGCTAATTACAAGATATTTCATACAATATATATTATCGCCGTATATTAATAATTTCCGATTAATTCCGCGATATAATTAATTTAAGCTACATAAGGAACCTTAAGAATCCCATATGTTTAATTAGATGCGCAACGATTTTTCTTTATGGAGTACTTAGCAGATACGACCATACGCCCTCCTTACGATGATAATGAATGGACCAATTAGAGCGACCTGTGGCTTCCCTCGGTTGAAGTCCATTCTCAAGAATTTCATCAACATGTTCAGCATCGGTACCGTGATAAACGAAGGGCATAAAACATATAGATTACGTCGTTAAATAAAGATTTTGATTCCTGTATATGAAAACCATTATATTTTTTGAACGAAATGTAATTAAAATATTATTTATTTCATACCATTCCAAACCATTATATTTTGTCCAAATATACAATTGCGTATGTTCAATTGGGATGATGCCAAAATCACAGATGATGATTTAGCCGAAAGTTATTCATCATATGTAATTGTAACATTAGATAACGGGTCTAAAGAACGAAATCAAATCACGCACGTTGAAGCTCCATCACATACTAATCCAGAGGAAAAACGATTGTTAGTATTAAATAAGGGCGGGCGTCAGAAACAAACAGATAGAATCGTAGATTCGTATGGCACTCCAGATGGTGTTATTAATGAAACTGTAGTTAAAGACACGAAATTATGGGTCGGTATTTATATTCAGTTTCTTGAGTTACATAGATTTAAAGAACAAACAGTATATAATGGACTAAAAGAATCTATACCTGAAGAATATATAGAATACAGGAAATGGTATAATAGTTTATCTGAATCAGATAGACAAATTAGATTATTAAATCAAGCAGAAAAGGATACAGGTTGGGACCCATTATATGAAGATATCCTTGAAGTTGGAACATGGAGAAATCATTCTCAAGCAAAAGACGTAAATAATTTTGCAAAAGCAATCCATCGAAATTCAGAATTTGAAACTAGTAGCTGTTATAAAAATGCAAGATTGGTCATAGAAAAAGATAGATATTGGAATAACAAAAATGTTAAATATTGTGAAGGTATATTACTTCCAAAAAATGCTGCTCGAATTGTAGGTCACGGTTGGATTGAACATAATAAACGTATTGTTGAACTTACGTTACCTTGGCATACACCTATACCTCCGAAAGAAGCTATATACTTTGGTACAGAAGTATCTCGTGACAAATTACAATCTGAATGGAATAAAGGTAAATGTGGACCATATATTTTGAATTTAAAAGATTCAAAAATAGCTTAATTTAAACAAGTTCAATATATACGTTATCAATAGTATTAAATTTTTCAGGGATTCGTTTCATTAATTGTTCAAATTTATAGTTCCCTTCAGGACAAGACGTACATGAACCAGCAAATTTAATTCGAACAAATTTATCGGTTAAATTTATCTCGTATATTGCGAAAGAACCACCGTGAGAACTAATCTTAGGTATGTTCATGTCAATATATTCTTCAATACTGTATTTAATTTCATGTTTACCCTCTATGCGTCTTGTTGACATACATAGTCATTCTCACACCTACCTTATTAACTTTTTGTTAATTATTATCATGGTCAATAACAATTTTAGGGTCTGCAACACAATCAGGACAAAAGAAATGTAAGCTTTCAGACGATATATGCAAACTGGAATCTTTTTCAACCATAAAATCTTCATTTCCTGAAATAATTACTTCCCACCCATCATCAACCGGGCCTGAATCACTTGTATATTCCCCAGTATTATAATTATACTCTCCTGTTTGAGTCAACGAATTTAGAACACTTTTTTTATCACTGGGTTTAAATTCACAACAAGTACAAGATATTGTAATATCTGTCGTATCAATTTTTATATCATTGATATCGTTTTCGCTCATAATTATAATATAGTTCAAGAATATAAAAACTTTTCTAATTATATCAAAATTAGTTACTATTGTAACCGTTATATTTATTATACTGCCGTCAAACAAATACCTATATATGATTGATAGTACATATAAAAGTATTAATCCAGTTAGGAAAGATGCTGACAAAGTCAAAAGATGAAGAAATTAGTGTTACTTTTTATTATAAATCACAATATCCAATGGCAATTGCCGTTGAAGATACATTTAAACATGGTGAAAAAATAGCAACAATCGACCGTAGGAGGGGAGCTAAT
>Ga0306913_100268_pt1 | contig 19749 bp, 18 predicted proteins | sample AntDeeMetagen680_FD_190404 | JGI IMG/M metagenome (GOLD analysis project Ga0306913, IMG submission 190404) | Saline lake microbial communities from Deep Lake, Antarctica - Metagenome #680 (v2) (version 2) | ecosystem: Environmental > Aquatic > Non-marine Saline and Alkaline > Saline | place...
CGTTTCTCTTCAGGGATGCCTGGGCCGTCGTCTTCGAGGTAGAACCCGTTACTATCAAGCGCGCCGATCCGGATTGTCACGTCGTCGCCCCCGTGTTCGATAGCGTTTCGAAACAGGTTTTCGAAGAGCTGTTGGAGGAGGTCGGGATCGACCGCAAAAGAGAGATCGTCTTCAACGACCAACGCCGCATTCTTGTGGTCGACCATCTCCCAACAATTCTCAACGATGGCCGCCAGTGACACCACCTCACGGCTGTCGATTGCTTGGCCCTGTCGGGCCAACACGAGCAAGTCGTCGATCAGCCGTTCCATTCGGTCGAGAGTATTGGATAGGGTCTTCGACGAGGTGACAACTGTATCGATGGTCTCGTTAGACAGCGGTTCGTACCCGTCGTCAGTTTTCGCGGCATCGAGGAGTTCATGGATGATCTCACTGTTTCCTTGGGCGACGTTGAGCGGGTTCCGAAGGTCGTGAGAGACCATGCCGGTGAACTGTTCGAGGCGGTCGTTTTGAGCTTCGAGCCGCCGCTTGTAGCGTTCTTCATCGGTCACGTCACTCAACACGAGCAGCAAGCCGAGCTGGACGTTATTCGCGCTAAAGGAGTTTCTTGTTGGCCGGAAGTACTGGGTCTCGTCGCCGTCGATATGTTCGTAGACTTCCCTCTTCCGTGTCGTGGCTGCAAGCTCCGGGCAGACTTCGGCGAGCGGCTCGTCGAGACGGCCTTCGAGTGCTGGAAACAGCCTCGCTGCGCTCCGATTGAAATCACGGATCTCGTCGTCTTCATTGAGGACGATCACGGGATCGTCGTACTGGCCAGCCAACTGGATTGTCTCGAAGCGGTCCGTATAGATGAACAGGACACCGACGGCAAAGACGGCGACGCCCAGAGCGGAGTAGCCAATGTCGACAAACGAGTCGCTGACAGTTCCTAGGATATCGAGGATGACCGGCAGAGTCGTCAGCCCGATGAGGGCGACGAACGGTCGTGTATCGTAGTCGACCTGGGCGAAGAATTCGAACAACATGAAGATACCAACGACCGCTAGCCCGTAGGCTAGCCCCATTGCCAACCAGTGGAGGACGCCGTGATTGATCATGAGGTGGGTAAACGGCTGGTCGGCCATCGTCGGCGTGAAATACAACCCGTGGATCGGGTTCGTGAGCTTAACGGCGACAATTCCAAGATAGACTCCAGCGGCAACCCGATGGTAGGTGGGATTGTGGTGGAGCGACCGTCCGGTGTAGGCCGAACAAAAATAGAGCCATGGCCCGACGGTGGCGAGGCCGACAGCGAGACCGATTAGATAGAAGACGTATTTGAGATCTGGTGTTGGGACGATAAGATAGCCGATGTGGAAGAGTGACCATGCCCCACTGGTCACAAGCAGTGCGATCAATCCATTGCGGGTGTCACGTTGTTTGATTTGCTTCGCACGGAAGATACTCGCAAAACAAATCACTGCCGCAATTAGGAAGACGACAACGTACAATTCGAACAGCGGGAGCGATGTTTGCAACGGGCTAATGGCTATCTGGATTACTGTCATTGTGTTACCGACTCCAGATCGTAGAGTACAGATATAAGATGGGATTGCTGGAAACAAATCATAAGTAGACCGTAGTAATTGATTGTTAGATGAACTTACTCAAAAACCTTCCTATAGTCTGATGAGAAAATAGACGGGAAACAAGAGATTCAGGAATAGGCACTGTCTAGTTAGCGACCTCCTCAGCTGGCGTTCGATCATCTAGCGATTGATGCGGTCGCTGGCGGTTATAATAATGTGCGAACTGCAAACACCAACGGCGAACGCTCGACCGACTGCCCACCCACGAATTATGGAAGCGGTCGATCCTCATTTTGAGTGTCTGAAACCACTTTTCGATCAGGTTTCGGTCGGTATAATCACGCCGACCGCTCAGGCCTAATCGAGCAAGGGTAGTCTGATAGCCAAAGCCATCGACGAGAAACACGGCCTCGGAGAGGTCGTGTTTCTCGGAGAGCCCGTGCAGAAACGCAGCAGCTGGATCGGTCCCGTGAGTCCCGACCAGAACGACACCCAGAATCAACTTTGTCTCGATGTCTATTGCACGATATAAACAAGACTACTCGCGGTTGATTTTGATAGCGGTTTCGTCTACGGCGACCCTCTTTGGCTGCGCCTCAGGCGGGTCGGGAACGCTGTCAGCTACCCGATGTACCCACTGAAAGATTGCCTGATGAGAGCGTTGAACGCCGAATAGCCGGAGAATTTCTTGTGTTTCTCTAAGCGAACAGCCGGTCGCGTGGAGCCGGACGGCGAACGCCCTGACGGGCGTCGCCGTCCGCTCTCGCTCCCAACATTCAAGATTTGCCGTGTTTAACGTCTCCCTGAGCAGTTCTGGCGACAGCATAGACAACTCAAACCACGAACTGCTCACTTCTCAAACTGGCTTAACTAGACAGTGCCAGAATATACTCTTTCAGAGTATACACAGCTATCTAAGATCTATTTCCGGTGCGTCAAATTTGTTCATCTTAACACAACCTTCAAGTATACATGACATAAAAGGTTGGTACTCAAATGAAATCTATACCTTCTCTAGCATCACTTAATGAGGATTCGAGGGGGGTTGCGACAGTGGTAGGTTTCATATTCATGTTTGCAATTTTGATAATACTTCTATCTATTAATCAAGCTCAATTTGTACCCCAAGAGAATCAAGAGATAGAATTCCAGCACTTTCAAGACGTACGGAACGACCTGGTAAAACTCCGCAGTTCGATATCGGAGGCTGGGCAGGCGAATGTTTCCCAGTACCCAACTGTGACCTTGGGAACAGAATACCCAGTACGACTTTTAGCGGTCAATCCACCCCCACCATCAGGAACCTTAGAAACAAGCAAATCCTACAATATTTGGATAAATGAGACAGGAGGTAGTCCAGAAAAAGTCTCCACTCGCTTCCTCGTTTACCGGAACGGCTATAGTGAAATGGACATTGGCCCTATTAGGTACGAACACTCAGTACTCTACCTTGATGAGCGTGGTAGCGGTGGATCCGTTGCTATCTTTGAAGATCAAAATATCATATCCGGGAATAATTCCGCTCGAGTAACGGCTTTACAGAATGATTTTCGTGTGACATCAACCGGAGAAGTAACATTGGATCTGTATCCAACAGAGAATGTATCTGTTAAGACTGAAGACATGAGTGGAGACGTCAACCTCAAGATACCAACACGACTGAATGAAACGGTATATTGGGATGATTCGATAGGTGAAATAAGCTCTAACGGAGATTGGGAATATCATGGAACAAGCCCACATCCTGAAGAGCGCACCTGGTGGCTAAATTTGACTGTCAAGGCGAGTTCACTCAAGTTCAACACAGTTGGAATCGATTCTGCGCCCGAAGACCAAGGTTCCGGAAGTGGTGGGGTAGGGCCCTCAGGAGGAACTATAGAAGAACCGACCACAACAAGAGATTTACTGTATAATAATGATGCAGTAGCGAAAGATGGGGATGACGAACCCAGACCAGATAGAACTGGAGGGGTTGAATTCTCCGTTCAGAACCAGTATGAAAATTCCGTTACAGTTACTAGTATGACTATTGACCCAGATAACCCCGATATTATTGAATTGGACGATGCGGTAGCCAATGAATACGTATCTGAGGGTCGTGATCCTTCTCCTGACGAAGTTGAGATCCGTACTGAAAATGACTCAGGAAATGTCCAGTATTCAGAATGGGCAACCACAATATTTGACGATAATTCATTAATAATTAATGATGCAGAAACAATATCCCCTGGAATTAGTGGCGATGTAACCTCTGGCTCACGGCCTAGAATTCAGCCAGGAGGGCGTCTTAATATTAGCATGTATGAATTTTATATTGAACGAGGCACTGATAATCAGCAAAATGTCGATATAACTAATGAACAGTTTACAATTACACTTACGTATGAGTTTGATGACGGCACAGTAGATTCTACAACATTCCAGATGAGTCCGTCATAAAATATTGGATTTGGAATTTCTCTCACGTCGGTTTGTATCATATTCCGCTAATGTGTTAAACTTCTAATAAACGGACATTAGTCAGAGTAGATCTGGATTGTAAATAGTTAAGCTTCCATCCTAATTTGTTGTAATAACTATACGTTTGCAGTCTTGCAGAAATATCTCGTCTGAGTCGATAAGACAGCCTATAAACTTCTGTGTAGATATCGCTCTTATGTAGAACTGTGGAGTCCCCCTACAGCAAGGCAGTCGACGAGGAATTCGAACGATGCGCCGACGAGATTCACTGAGCGGACGATACCGAAGGTGTGAGCGGCCTGCTCCAAGCCGTGCTTGGAGAGGCCGCGGAACTTCCGCAGCCACGGCTTGACAAGCGAAAATAAGCACTCAACCTGGTTGATGTGGATTCCGTCTGGCGAGACGTACGTCTCGTCGTGAATCACGATCTTGTGGTCGTGTTCCATCCGGCGATAGGCTTGGAGACCGTCTGTCCAGACCTCTCCCAGCGGCTGGGAGAGGTCGGCAGTTTCCTCCATCACTGGCTCTAAATCGGTGTCGTAGGCGATACCAAGCTTCCCACGTATCACTCGGAGCGCGTCGCGGCAGGCCGCGACGAGCGTCAGTTGATCACCGTGACGGCCTTTCCACCGTGATCGACCTGTCCGGGATGACCCGCCGCGATGACGGCTGTCTCGCGGCGGGTCTTGGCCCTTGAACCCTGAACAGACCTTTCCTGACTCGTCAATCTGTGTTGGTCCAGAGATTGTGTGCTGGAACTGACTCCAGACGAGGGGGAAGCCCCGGTGAATCGCGGCTTCCACCTCTTTGATCGCGTAGAACACCGTTTTGTACGCACGATCCAGCACAACGGCAATCTGTGAGATACTGAGCAGAGTATCTGCGTAGAGCATGAACGAGAGAAGCACCTCTCCGCAGGAGAGGTGTTTCTCGTGAAACGGCGTTCCGAAGGTGTAGACAGGCTTAAACTGGCAACTGCGGCAGTGGACACGATCCGTTGATTCCCACGAACGGACGGTCGGATTGCCACACCGTGGACAGGTCCTACTCTCCCAGAACTGCTTGAGTCGCCGCTCGATGACCGCATCGAGCGGCTCCGTCTCCAATCTAAGAACACCTATATCGACGAGCTGGCGAAGCATCCGGCCGAAGGCTGGATCTGAGGAGGGCATATCTCCTCATTTGGGCCCGCAGACCGTAGCTATAGGGACTTTCCGCAGCTCTACACAAGAGCGGTAGATATTAACCAACAATGCTGAATTCTTCACATCCTCTGTTGGTTAAGTGGTCGCAGCGGTGTTGAGAGTCAGAGAGACGATTGAGAAAAGAATGGTTCTGCGTAGCTGCTACCTACCTCAGATGTCTAGGAGAGATTAGCCCAGAATGTTCTAATCACTCTCTTAAGTAGCTGGGAGAAGTAGCTCACACCAACCGTCAGAAATGCCATCAGAAGGCTACCCGCCACTCCCAGGATGGATCGAATATTCATATCTCTCCCTTGAGCGGTATCTCTGCGAGCAGTCGGATGAGGACTCCTTTACCCATCACCAAGCTATCGAACTCATTGCTGAGGCTAATCCAGACTTCGGTGATGGCGATATTAATCACGCCCTCGAATACCTACTCAACCGCGGCTGGCTCTACGAGGTCGACGACCAACTATTCATTACTGAGCTCCAGTGTGGAGAATCAACTGAGTCGAACAAATAACCACAGAGGGTTACCGACTCAGCGTGCCTGAGTCAGTTGCGGGCGTCGACAGCCGAGCGACGACGCCACAGATAGATCATACCAGGGATGACTGCGACGACCCATACCAGCGAACTCACGAGATAGAGCCAGCGGTATTTCGGCCAGTCAGTGTACGCCGCTACGGTCCGGCTATCGAAGTAGATCGCTATCGGGAGGGCGAGCCACGTCCCAATGAATAGCACAGCCCACACCCCCTCGGGCAGCGCCGTTACGCCGAAAAACACCACCAACCACCCAACTGACGCTCCCAGTATCACGTTCCGCCAGCGTGTCGAGGGAGTAACCTCCGAGTGAGATGACTGTGAATCGGTCGATGGTTCACCAGCTGCTGGTGGAACCTCGGTCTCTTCAGTGGGTTCTGGATCTGGATGTACTGACTCATCTGAGTCAGACTGTTCGGCTGGCTCGATAAAGTCGAGATACTCGGCAACCAAGTCGAGTGACTCGTGCTCGTCAATTAATTCGACGAGGCCGTCACCATCGATGAGTTTCACGTTTAGGTCCTCAGCAATCTCTCTGGCCTGCTGAGAATAGCCGTTCGTCGTCACGATCAGGACCTTGTCGACGTTCTCGAATTGCTGTCGAAGACTGGCGTACTGCTGGACATCAGGTGACCCGACAGTCGTATTCGGCCCGTATCGCTTGGCCTGGATCAACAACAGCTGCTCGTAGGGACTCGACTTGCGAGCCGTAATGTCGACGCCCTTGTCGGCACTCGCCGTCGAGACGGTCGTCTCCCAGCCCATTCGCTCCCAGAGGTCGGCTACGAAGTGTTCGAACTTGTAGGAGTCCATCTGTTGGAGGACTGCTTTGAGCTGTGCTGGTGTGTCCACAGTCGAGCCCTCTGCAGGGATATCAGGATTCGACTTGATCATCTCTCGTTGGGCGGCGACTGTCGAGCAATCACCCGATGACCGACGAGCTGTCGACTCCTCGTCGGTGGCTGTAGAACTATTGAGAACCTTGCGCAGGCTCCGATAGAGCTCGCGATAGGCGAGGTACCGAAAGAACCGTTTCATACAGTTCTGTTGAACAGTCTCATACGAGAGTGTTGTTGTAGGTCAATAGAATTATACAAACAAGCCGATTACGTTAGCAAATGACGACACAGGGAGAACTCCAGACACCATCGTCTACAGAGTTGCGAGCTGCGATTCAAGATCTCCCACCGAGTGCCAAGTTAGTCGCTCTCGTTCTTGAGCACGAAGGAACACTCTCCCAGCAAGAAATCGCATCCGAGTCCTTACTTCCAGAACGAACCGTCCGACTCGGACTCGGGCAGTTACAAGAAATCGACGTCGTCGAATCAAGAACATCGCTGCGAGACGCCCGAAAACGACTCTATTCGCTCACGGTTGAGTAGACAGCTGGGAGCGATCAATAGCTGCCTGCAAACGGAAATTAGTAGCTGAACCGCTCGACGACGTCTGCGAATGCGACGGTCTCGCGGACATGCCGAATCTGTATCCGTACCCGTTCGCCGACCTCTGTCTCGGGGACAATCACCACGAATCCACGCTCGACACGTGTGAGACCATCACCCTGGTCACCGATCTCCTCGATCTCCACTACCCGTTTGTCTCCCACGCTCACCGGTGGCTTATTCTGGTCAACCGACTGCTCTGTCTCGATGTTCTTGCTCTCTGAGCCCTCCTGGACAGAATTAGAATCAGAATCAGAGTCCACCTGGTTCGATATCAACGCTACGTGGTAGCTCTCAGAAGCCTCAACAGATCCCTCTCTGAGTTCTGCTCGTGGGAGTTCGATCACATATGATCCTCGGTGCTCTTCGACGGGGGCTGAAAACAAAGATATGAGTTCGTTCGAAATCTCCATTGCGTTCTCGACTCACTGTTTGTCGACTGTCTATATTCATCTGCCGAACATCCTCTCAAGCAGCAACGAGATTACTCAGCTGGGCTCACCATCTTCTGTCTCTTGTCCATCATCGCCTGATGATCCCAACGCCTCCCGAAATTGTTCGTTTTCCCGCTGCAGTTTTGCTTCTAACTCTGTAGGCTCCCTGTCTGCTTGCTTCTTCGAAGTTGACTCTGATGATTGCCCCTCTGTATCTGTGTCGTCGTATTTTTGTGCTAACTGACGTTCTATCGCTGATACCCCCTCTTCTGTGAGGGCTACCAACTGACGAGTACTTGCTTCTGTGTCCAACTTTCCGAGTTTCTTAATTGCTGACTCCCGTGTATATGGATCTTCATCCGCACATGTGGCCAAGTCATAGAGTGCAGACTCACTCTCCGGGAGGTCACTTGCTTCACCCATACCAAAACAGTCTATGAGCCGTCGCTACTTCGGAGTTTCTTCCGAGCTACACTACACCGAAGACCTCGAAAACAACCGTCGTTACTTGATGTCGTAACGAACAACCGATTCACAACTACAAGCTGGACACATTTCGTGGCTTGACTCTACACTCGATCCACATCTCCGACACTCAGCGTAGGTCTGATCCCTGCGACCTCCAAACAAAGTGCTGAGCTGTGGCAACCACATATCTCTCTGTGAGACAGCAACACATCATAAAGGTTCATGACTGTTCACGATATGGTCATCTGCCACATACTGCAAACACTGATTGAATCGTCCAAAATACCCCGCGAAAACCCGTGAGACCTACACAATGACGGAGTGTAGGTCACGGCTCTATCGTTGGGTGGGTCCCCGCTGACGCTCCGGCCCTCCAAGACGGAGCGCAACTTGGAATATTCACTCCGGGAACAATAATGTTTGGCAACATTACACATGAATATAACAGGATACAGTCGACAGTAGCATTTTGTCTCCCGAAGCTAACGTATCCATATGCCATTCTCCATCACCTGGCACACTATTCTCGAAGAGTTAGACGAGGCACCACCTGATGGGACATTCCGTACCCCACTGTCTGAAAAACCATTCCGCCTCAAAGACGTACAAGAACACCGTCTCCTCATCTCCTACCGTGACCAAGACACTACCATTCCACTCAAACGTGACCAATTCGAGACCCTCTACCAACGGGTATCTGATTCCCCACAAGACTTCGATCTTGATCGTCTCCCTGCTGATGCCGAACCCTACGCCACCATTCTTTCTATTCACCCACGCTTCGAAGTCGACCAACGCCAGGGAGTGCTGAGAAACACCGACACTCCGACGCCATCTTCGCTTATCGATGCCTCATTGGAAGTTGAAGACGACACACAGACCCACGAAGAACCTGACCTCCCGCTCTATTCTGATGCACTCCTCCTCATCGACGCCCTCGAACGCCATAATCCGACCTCCCTCTCGTCGATGGATACCCCCGAGTTGGTCAACCTCTATACCCTCTGTTCGGATGTCCAGTGCAACGCTTACGACCTCCGTCAGGACGTTCGCTCCCTTCTCCTTGACCGCATCCACCACGACCGACCCATCCACGGCCAGTACGGCCCGCCACCGAACCACTCGTCGTTCTCAAAGTGGCCTGGTGGTGGTTCATCCACGCCAAAGGCAGGTCAGGTCCTGCATTCCGGTGGGTCATCGAGTGGGCACAGCACCTCGTAACAGACATTCCAAGCGACGTAGAGCGGTTCGACGAGTATCTCGAGTACCTCGTTACAGTCGGTTACGCAGACGAACCACACGAACTTCGATAATTCTCAAGAGGAGTTTTTTCGCGCCCCAAGGGATGCGGCGCGTTCTAGAGAAGCAGAACTCGTCGTGTGAAAATCATGGCTACACAGAGTGAGACGTCGATTTCCTTCGAGGAGAGCGACACCCGACACGATGAGATGCACAGTACGATCGAACACTGGATCGACGAGCTCGTCGACCACGTCGATGATGCACAGGAATGTAAGGAGTTCCAGGAGTGGCTTGATGTCCAGAGTCGCTTCCACGACTACTCACATCGAAATACGCTGTTGATCAAACTCCAGTGTCCTGAGGCAACGAGGGTTGCAGGCTATCATACCTGGCGAAACGACTTCGACCGGCATGTCCAGAAGGGCGAGCAGGCAATCTGGATCTGGGCTCCGATCATTGCCAAACGCTGTCCCAAGTGCAAGAATGCACCCAGCTACCACGACCAAGTCGACTGTGAATACGACGAGACACCTCCAGGAGAGTGGTCGAAAGGGCTTGTCGGGTTCAGACCTACAACTGTCTTCGATGTCTCTCAGACCGAAGGTGAGCCGCTTCCCGAGCTGGAAACTGCAACTACTGGGAACGCTGGCGATCTCGTGGTGAAGCTCACAGAGGTGGCTGAACACCTCGGTGTGACCGTTCGCATTGTCGAGACCGACGAGTGGGAGTATGGGGATGCGATGGGTGTCTGCAAGTACCGGTGTATCCATTCGTTCCAGCCCGTTGTTGAAGCAAAGGCCCGATCAAATCAGGCTGATCTGGCGGTGACGTTGATCCACGAGTATGCCCACGCACTGTTGCATTTCGATGTCGACAGTGAACCCGAGCGAGCAAAACGGGAGATCGAAGCCGAGGCTGTTGCCTACATTGTCGGTCGGTTTTCAATTTGGATACGAGCAGCTCTGCATTCTACTTAGCGGCGTGGGAAAACGAGGGTCCGGAGGTGATCCAGGATCGCCTTGATCGGATTAGCTCAACTGCTCAGGAGATCATTAAGGTGGTTTCCAAGATCTGAACCCATATATTCTACATTAGTTTCTCGGATAACAGAGTCTTCGATTCAAAATCAAGATCGACGGGAGTCTGACATATAAGTGGTAATCCAAATTATTTCGATATGTATTGTGACGATGCCACGACGGTGGCTACTTTATGCAGTTAGTTGAGAAAATAACAATATCTTTCTAATATTCTGGTGTCGTCTTCATTACCGGACGAGGGAGGCCTATGAGAACCAAATGATAAAATACTGTGTAGTAGTTTCTATTCGGCTTCGGCTAATGCTCTTGGAGTGTCAGTAAAGCGTTTTTCAGTTTTCTTGTCGAAGAAGTGCAGCTTTTCCATGTCCACGACAAGCGTGACACTATCGCCTGCTTTGAGGTCTGTCATTCCACTGATCTGAACCATCAGCTCAAGACCGTTGACTTCCACGTGGAGGTTCGAAACAGACCCGACATCTTCGATGAGCGTCAGGTCCGCAGTAAAGGTTTGATCATCGTTATACTCCCATGTGAGGTTCTCGGGGAGGTAGATATCCTGCGGTCGGATACCGAGTCGTACGGTGTTTTTGTCGACCCCTTGGATAAGATCTTTGAAGCTGATGCTTGAACTCCGCAGCGTGAAGCCCTCTGTTGTGAACTCAACGGCTCCATCGGATTCTCGGACGTCGGCGTCAATGATGTTCATATCAGGACTACCGATGAAGTTAGCGACGAATTCGTTTGCGGGTTCGTTGTAGATGACTTTTGGTTCTGCGAGTTGTTGAAGTTCTCCATCGTTCATCACCGCAATCTTGTCGCCTAGCGTCATCCCAATTTCTTGGTCGTGTGTAACGTAAACCATTGTTTCGTTGAGAGTCTGCTGGATTTGGAGGATCTCCGATCGCATCGTGTTTCGAAGTTTCGCATCAAGGCTAGATAGCGGTTCATCCATCAAGAACACTGAGGGATCACGAATGATTGCACGACCGAGTGCAACGCGCTGTTGTTGCCCACCCGAAAGTTCACTTGGATAACGGTCAAGCATCTCCCCTATTTCAAGAGTATTCGCGATCTCTCTTACTTTCTTTTCTTTATCACCCTGATAATTGCCTCGCATCTCCAGTGGGAATTCGATATTCTCTCGAACCGTTTTGTGAGGGTAAAGTGCTAGGTCCTGGTAAACCATCGCAATATCTCGATACTTCGGAGTAACGTTCGTCACATCTTCACCTCCGATAAGTACTTGTCCTTCTGTGGGGGTCTCCAACCCAGCAATCATACGAAGTGTGGTCGACTTGCCGCATCCACTCGGTCCGACAAGAACCAGCAAGTCTCCGTCGTCCAACTCAAACGAAATGTTATTCACTGCCACTATATCTCCGAATCGCTTCGTTATGTTCTTTAGTTCTAGTTTTCCCATTGTATTTCACTTATGTTCTGTTGTTTGCTGATTTTGTCTCTATGTTGATTCTTCGGTCTTACTGCTCTACCAGGCCACGAATTATGTACTTTTGGAACACTGTGACGATAGCGAGCGAAGGAATTATCCCAATAATCGCTGCGGCGGAAATCAAATTCCACGGAGTGAATGTATCCTGTGCTAACTCGAAGACACCGACTGGCACCGTCTGTGCCTGTGGTCCGGTTGCCAAGAGGAAGACTGAAAGGAATGTTGTCCACGATAGTAGCCACGCGATGGTTGTCGCAGACAGAATTCCTGGGAGCGATACCGGAATCATAATCTTGTAGAACGCTTGGAATTTAGTACATCCATCCGTCCGTGCTGAGTCAATTAATGAGCGGGATTTACTGTCGAAAGACCCTTTCACAATCCAAACAACGAACGGTTCAAGAAACGCTGTCTGGGCGATAATAATTGCGACTTTAGTGTTGATGAGGTTTAGAGAACTGAATATAAAGTAGATCGGTACAAGGATTGTAATCGGCGGAACAATTCGTGTTATTGTTACGAGAAGCAATGACGCATCACCAAGCCTAGACTGATACATTGAGATTGCGTAGGCGTGAGGAACTCCTAGAATGAGGCTTAGGATGGTCGTTACTGTCGCAATAAACAAGCCGTTGAAGATATATGTTGGAAGTGCAGTTTCAGTCCAGACTAGGATGAAATTCTGCCACTGGACGTCGAACCCCCAATAAATAGGCGGGGATGCTACCGTTGCTGCTCGTGTTTTTAATGAGGTTTCCAATGCCCAGAGAATCGGGAAGAAGAGCCAGATAAGCACCAGACCGAGAACAACAATTGCTACGGCACGGTGAAGCTGGTTTATCAAGGCTTGGTTTTGGTTGATTCTCTCCCACAGACCCATATCCGTATTTTGTGTATTATTGCTCATTTATTCTACCTCCAGTTCAGTGTCACTTGAGAGTCCTTTCACGATGATACCTAGAACTATGAGAATCAATACGACGAGAATAAGACCCTCTGCGGCTGCATAGTGCGCATTGCCGTTTCGGATCATCTGCCGGTAGATATCGATTGCGACTACAGTTGTAGATCTTCCTGGGCCACCTCTTGTCATCGTGTATATGATTTCGAATCCTCGTAGAGCCAGCATAGATTCGATCACGAGGACAGCTGTAAGTGCTGGACGGAGTAATGGTAACGTCACGTGGCGGAATTGGTTCCAGAGACCAGCTCCATCAATATATGATGCCTCGTACAAGTTATCTGGAATTGATTCAAGTCCGGCTAGTAGAATTGTGGTTCCTAACGGAGTCATTATCCAGATCGTCGTAATGATCGCTGTGAAGTAAGCTGTCCCTGTCCCAGAGAACCACTGTATCTGTTGTTCTATCAGCCCTACTTCGATGAGTAGGTGATTAATCACGCCGAATTCCGGGATAAACATTAGCTTCCACATTACTGTGGAGATAACGAACGGAATCGTCCACGGAATCAAGAGAAGTGTCTGCCACACCCTTCTATAAGGGAGGTCAGTATTGAGTGCAATAGCAATTCCGAGCTGTATCGGGATCCCAATACCAATCACACCGGCTGTGTAGAGTAATGTATTCCCTGTAAATAACCAGAAATCTCCTGAAGTGAGTACAGAAATTATATTTTCGAGGCCAACAAATCTTGTATCTAAGAAAAGCGAAAAAACGTCTTGTGTCACGGTCAGGTATGCCAGGAAGAGAGCGGGTACCCCAATAATAACCGTAATGTAGACGACAGAGGGGAGTAGGAGAAGTTTGTCAAATGACAGGGATTTTACGCTAGACATACTTGTCCGCATGTTCTGAACGTATTCCTTCCAATCCGTGAAATTCATATTCATCTTAGGATATGTCGTTTTAGATGTCTTCTGCTCGTGATTGTATATTTTGAGCAGTCTCTTCTGCAGACAACCCATTCGCGAACGCGTTTGTCATTTCTGAATATATGATTCCTTGGACTTCAGCTTGGTTTGGATATATGAACTTAGCTTGTTTGTCAATGAACTCCTTGAGTACAGCTGCGTATGGGATTTGATTCTGAACCTCATCCATCTCAAAGACATCCGATCTAATCGGTAGATTCCCTGCGATCAACAGTTCTTCCTTCTGTCTCTCTTTGCTTGTAACGACATTCTGGAATTCGACTGCTGCTTCTTTATGTTTTGAGAATGCTGATACGTTGTGCATAACAAGGAACCCATCCCCTGATGGCGTCTGCCCAGCACCTTCTGGCACCGGAGCTAAATTGAACGTCGCAAGATCCGCAGGCTCACCATCCTCCACTTCATATGCGAACAAGTGAGTTAGTCCCGCTAACATGAATGCAGCATCCCCCTCAAACAACGGTGGGGCAACGTTCCCCTCGCTGAGTGATGTGACTCCTTGAGGGGCATATCCCTCCCCAACGAGGGTGAGGAGGAAGTCTATCGCATTCACGAATCCATCATTCGTAAAGTCGGGATTGTTGTTGTCATCGTAAAGATGACCCCCAGCGCGTTGAACTAGGTTGAGAACGGTTTCACGTGCTTCGCTGGCGTTACTGAATGGGAACACTATCGGGTTTTCAGTCACGTCTTGTACCTGTTCAAGCGCATCAAGCGTTTCCTGGAATGTCTCTGGTCGGAAATCCTGTGATAATCCTGCTTCTTCCAGGACACCTTTATTTGCGTATAGTCCCCAACCCTTCGTGTAATGCGGGGATCCGTAGAGACCTTCTTCATAGGGGAACTCTTCGAACTCGGGGAGATTTAACGGCCACGTACAGGCCTCAGTAGCCATATCAGACCAAGCATCAGCTGTCGTGATGTGTTGATCAATTTTCTCAAAGTATCCTCTCGTTCCGAGAGAGTATGACCATGAGTCAATAAAATCATAGACGTCAGGTGTGGCTTCCTGAGCTTGCAATAGTGTTCGTGCCTTTGAGAGTGTGTCCGCTTCTGCTATCTCGTATGCCTCTGGAGTAATACCGGTCTTATCTTCGAACGCTTGATAATGTCCCCTGATTGCAGGATCTCCTGAAATCTGATTAAGGTTAGATATTACCAGCTTATCTGGTTCTTCCTGAGGTGTGTCGTGTACCCATCCTCCGGAATTCGTCCCTTGGTTCGAAGCACCATTTTGATTGTTCCCCATACATCCGGCCAGTAGTCCACTGGAGAGTAACGCAGCTCCCCGTAACAGGTCGCGTCGCTGGTTGTTAACCATACTCATACATCATATGTTGTTATCACTTAATTCTTATTATTGTTCCATATATACGGTATAATCTTCATCTCATTAAGTGACATTCATTCACACACGCGTGTACTCAGTAGGCTCGACAACCGAATGGTCAAAATCTATGCTCGACAACCGAATGGTCAAAATCTATGTGATCATGTCGTTGTCCCTGAAACTGCCTGAACTCCTCGCAGACTGCGTTACTGCTGATGCCAATATGGTGATAAGGGTGCTTTTTGTATTTCCGAATGTATCAGGTGAATCTCGCGCATACGCAGTATTGATTACTCAACGAGATGTTCTGTTGATTCATCTGAATCTTCATATTTAATATTTAATTCAAGTTCATTAGATGTTGATAGTAATAAATTTGGGAGTTCCTCTTCAAACCAAGTACCTTGTAATCGGTGTGACGGGCCTGCGATACAGAGCGTTCCTATGAGTGAATCCTCGGGTTTTACTGGCACAGACACGACGTGGACCCCCTCAACTGCTTCTTCTCGATTGAACGCGAACCCGCGCTCTCGAACCGCTTCTAACTCCTCGAAGAGGACATTTCGGTCCGTTATTGTATGCTCGGTATTCTGGGGTAACCCCCACATATCGAGTATCTCATTCACACGTTCTCGGCTGTAGTGTGATAGAATGATTTTGCCTGCTGCAGAGCAGTGAAGACGCACCTGACGACCGATATTGGCACCAACCTTCACCGCGTTCGTTCCGGTTGACTGATACAGATACACACCCAACCCGTGATCCTCGGCGATGAAGTGAGCACGTTCGTCTGTCTTTTTTGCGAGCTGGTGGACGTACGGTTTTATTTCGAGATAATCTGGGTTACGCGTCCGTGCCGCAGTCCCTAACCGCGCAAAACGAAGACCGAGCAGATACAGCTTCCCCTTTCGAGAGATGTATCGTAGATCGTGTAGGGTATTCAAATGACGATGCGTCGTGCTTTCGGCCATATCCAATTTGTCAGCGATATCGGAGAGGTGTGTTGGGCCATTCTCAATGAGCAGATGGATGATATCGAAGCTTCTCTCAACGGTCTGTAAGCGGGTTTTGGCTTGATTTTTGACCATGATTGTCTCTCTCAATAGGATAACATAAAATTTCCGCAGAGTGGAGTTATATTATTGAGATGAGATCCTGGCAGTGGCTCATAGTCATCTTTATTTTCTTAAAACATGGATGCTCGAATCGGAAAGAACCGTACCGATCGTCGCTCGATCTCATTGGTTATATGCTGTATCGAATCTTACGGATATTTTACTGAACGCATATTGCTGTAGTTGAGGCAGCCGATAAGTCATGAAACGAGAATACCTATAATAGAATTCCATATAGTGAAATTCAAATATTACACCCATATGTCTGTAATACTGATTCTAAATAATCTATCATAATATACAGAACGAGCGGCAGAGGATTTGGAAACAGGTTTTAAACGAGATCAGAGTAATTCCACTATACAGAATTATTCATCTCCGACATAGGGGGGAAGCTGTGTTAACTGTCTGAATTAATTGGTCTCGGTGTCGACTCGAGCATATAATTGCTATCGTATTTTTCAGATGATAATAAGTCCAGAACTCGCTTGGAATACTAGTTTGACTCCGATTGACACACAGTAACATACGAAGTATTAAGTCAAATTGGTCAAAGAAGCATTATATGCGGCAAGACAACGGGTTCTTAGAGAAGATTACAAACGACAGAGTAGTCCTTGGAGCACAAACAGTCACCCACCAACCGTCTATTGTAGAGGCGTATGGTGATATGGGGCTTAATTTTGTTTGGGTTGATTTCGAACATATCGGCTCAACGCCTGAAAATAGTACAATGTTTGAGAACCTCACACGTGCTGCTGATGTATCGGGAACTGAATTGCTTGTTCGAATTCCGGGTAACAACCCGTCACTCATCAGGAAAGTGCTTGATTCGGGTGTTCGAAATCTGTTGATTCCGCGGATCGAGACCGCAGCAGATGTACGCCAAGCGGTTGAGGCGTCGCGGTTTTCCTACGGTGGTGACATCGGAGAACGAGGTATCGCAGCCTCTCGTGTGAGTGGATGGGGCAGTGATTTGAATCAAGAGTACGTTGACGTAGAAGATCAAAACACAGCAGTTGGAGTGATGATAGAAAACACAACTGCCGTCGAAAACCTAACTGAAATCCTTGGCGTGGAAGGGCTCGAATTCATCGTTATCGGTCCTGCTGATCTTTCAGTTTCAATGGGTCATCCGTTGGACTACAGTCATCCAATGGTTCAACAGACGATTGACCAAATACAAGAAACGGCCAAAGAGAACGAAATTCCGGTCGGGCGACTAGCCAACAGTACGGCAGAGGCGAAAGACCTCATTAACGGTGGCGCCCAAATAATCCGGATAAGTAGCGGTGAAATTGCCGCTCTTCGTAGTATAGTTGAGACACGGCTTGACGAGCTCACAGAGTTCTCGGTGAACGAATAAGAATAGATCGCGACCGATCATGTGCTTACCTAAAAACGGAAACGACACAGTTCAAGCATCTATCGTGCGATTCACTATTTCAGCCATATCATCAGTTCTGTTTCACGTTGAATGGTTCTCGATTTACTGTCGACTCCGGAATATCGTCCTCAAAAACAGTCCGAACATTTTCAGCCGCTCTGAGACTCATTTTATAAGTGGCCTCTTCCGACATTCCACCTAAATGAGGCGTCAGGATAACCCTCGCATTGTCGAATAGTGGGTGGTCTTCACTTGGTGGTTCCTCCTCAAGAACGTCCAATCCTGCACCAAGGATCGCCTTTTGTTCGAGCGCCGAGAGTAACGCATCTTTGTCTATGATGCCTCCTCGTGCTGTATTAATGATAATACCATCCGGCCCCAACGCACGAAGTTCTGCCGAACCGATGCTGTGACGAGTTTTGTCAGTCAACGGTGAGTGAATGCTCACCACGTCAGAACGCTCGAATAATTCTTTTTTGTTATCGACTCGAGTCACCGTATCGCCGAATGCCTCGTCGTCGACGTATGGATCGTAAGCGATACACTCCATTCCTAGCCCCGTAACCAGATTGGCAACCTCCCGTGCGACATTACCGAACGCAAATAACCCGAACACATCGTTCTGAACCTCCGATCGGGAGAACCGTTCCCAGTCCGTTTGAATCGAACTCCACTCTCCGTCGCGAACGTTTCGATCCGCGAGAACCAAATTACGCCTCATCCCCATCATCAATGTAAGTGTGTGTTCGGCGACCGCTCTTGAATTAATTCCAGGGGTATTACAGACGACGATGTTCTGCTCACTGGCCGCTTCAATATCGACGTTATCAAGCCCTGCTCCGTGTTTTGCGATTACTTTGAGATTATTAGCATTCTCGATAACCTCTTTTGTCAGTTGTGCATGCCTGAGAATAACGGCATCAAACTCGTTGATATGCGAACGGAGTTTTTCCGGACTGTGATCATATTTTGAAACAGTTGTGAATTTAGCAAAGTCTTCTATCGACTCTGGACCTACATCGTGGATTTTTTCGGGTAGCAAAATGTTCCAGCTAACGCTCATTTGATTAAAATATGTATCTATATCATAATTATACTTGTTTCCCGGCAATATTTAGATATGTTAAATGCCGGCGGCAAAGCAGCCTCGTTAGGAGAGTTCACTGCGGCTGGACTCCCTGTCCGCCAGGGTTTGTTGTCACCGCAGACACCTACCGGACGTTCCTCAAGACCGCCGAAATCGGGGGATAACTGTTTGAAGTACTTGATATCGATCCTAACGATGACAAGGGGCTTGCCTCGGCCGCCTCGGAGACCCGCGATCTGACACGAGACACAGCGCTGTAGCGCTCTCCTGTACAGCCAACCCGAATCGGGTGCTTCGTCGACCGTCGAAGACACTCTGCAAGACTCACACTAAGTGTAGCATTGACTCATGTGATCGAGTATTTGAGTCCCGATCAAGCCGATCTAAGAGACTGCGAACGCGTATCTCGCACAAAATATTTGCTGATTCGATCAGATCGTCAGTTGGCCAGGCGCATTTATTCGTGCAGGCTGTGTACTATCTCTTGTATGCCTGAAGAAGTCCTGTTCAAATCAGAGAGCGACCAGAGTCGAGAAGAAATTGCATCGTACCTTCGGAAAGTCGCGGATAATCTCGACAGTGGAGATGCTATCACCCTGAAAGCAGGCTCTGAGTCTGTAACACTGAATCCCCCTGCCCGACCCACCTTCGAAGTCAAAGCTGAACGCGAAGGCCTGGCTGGCAACATGACTGAACGAAGTGTCGAGTTCGAACTCGAATGGGACGAGAACAACGGTGAGGAGGGTGGTGGAAGTGGTCCATTAGAAATCGAGTAGTCACTCCGAACCCACACTGAGCAGTTAATTCAAGAGAACTTGTCTGGAACGAATGAAGCCGCTGTGCTGAACTCACGCTCTAAGTAGAGCATTGAGTCACGTAACCGCCTTTTGTCTAACTCGATCAACACCTGAGTCAGTCGAAATCGATCCCAGACTCTTGGAGTTTGTCGGATTCCCACTGCTGACGCTCTTCGATAAGTTCTATCCCCAGAGGTGTGAGTTCATACAGATTCGTCCGACCGTCTTTCTCCTCTTTCCTGAGTAGGCCCTCTTCAACGAGATCAGTGAGATTGGGGTAGAGCCGTCCATGATTCACCTCA
>Ga0306913_100281_pt1 | contig 19381 bp, 20 predicted proteins | sample AntDeeMetagen680_FD_190404 | JGI IMG/M metagenome (GOLD analysis project Ga0306913, IMG submission 190404) | Saline lake microbial communities from Deep Lake, Antarctica - Metagenome #680 (v2) (version 2) | ecosystem: Environmental > Aquatic > Non-marine Saline and Alkaline > Saline | place...
CATTGCCCGGAGTGCGAGATGAAACCCGCCGGTGTGAAGGAACGAAGCGTACACGGTGATTGGGGGCAGGTGCAGCACTACCGGTGTCTCCGGTGTGAACACGAGTTCCAGGGCGTGCGCCGGTACATGTACGAGGACGACGACGAGTAACGACGCAGTCCTCTTCTCGCTGGTAGCGGCTCCCGTCGACCACTGCCCGCATCGCACCGTTTGAATCGACGATCTCGCCCGACCGTGGGCGAGCTGCGACGGACCAACACGAACCGCGCGTAACCCGTCGCGCGCAGTGCGCTCACTCCGTTCGCTGATCGCCTTCCAGGCGAGTCCAGCATCACTACATCTTCGATTGGGATGTTGAGGAGCACGAGTGCCCTCACGTTGACGACCCGCGCGGGCACATCACCTCCACGCCTCCATCACAGGGCGATGACCGTGTTGTCTGCCAGACGTGCGGGGTCTTCGGGACTCTCGTCGAGTAGTCCCGCTCGGCCCCGCTCCGCTTTCCTCCGACACCTTCACCTCGGCTCTCACCGTGTTCGAGCCGGACGAACAACACCACCGCTCCTGGTTGCGGCTTCGCCGCGTCGGGCACGTCATGACCACGACTGCCTCCGCCTGATCACGAGCGACCAGAACCGCCTGGTCGCTCGGCTAACAACACCACGTCCTCGGATTGCGGCTTCGCCGCGTGAACCCTGCATGACCATCACCCCCTCACCGCTCCGCTAGCCGTCAGGCGCACAACGGTCGCTGACAGGGTGGGGTTGGCTACGGCCTCCATCCCTGTAATGGGTCACCGGTGGTCCTCGGTGCTGTCCTCGGACCACCTTCTCACCATCGCTCCTTTGCCAGTCGCTCCGGTTCGAATCGCCGCCGCACAGCGGCGAGGAACCCTTACAGGGATGGACCACCCCCCACCCTGTTGCTCCCTCGCGCGTTGCGCCTTCCTCTGATTCCTCCCCGTCGCGGGCATTAAAAAGTGCCCCGCGACGGGGGCGTCAGGTGAACTAACGATGTCAGAAAGTCAGACTCAGAACGGTAGTACCGAGGTCAACAACGAATTCAGCGCGCTCGAAGCGAACAACTTCATCCGCGGTCAGAAGGGCGCGTGCCTGGTCATCACGGAAGAAGTGCAGGGCGAAGACGTGGAAACGGTGTTCATCACGGTCAATCGGACGTACTTCGAAGTGCGCGAATTCGGGAAGCCGTCCAAGTGCGAGCGACACACGATGAGCGCCGCCCTCGACCGAGCGCGGAAGAACGGGAACACGGCGGAACTGGCGGCGTACCAGCAGTCGGCGCTCGACCTGGAAAGCGCAGAGCAGTTCGCCCGAGACAACTTCGAACTCGAAGACAAGGACAGTAAGGCGGGCTTCGGCATGAACCGTGACCAGCTCGATGAGGCGGAAGAGGACGAGCACCTCGAAATCGCCTCGAAGGCGGCGGACACGAGCGAAGAGCACGGCGGCGGCTGGTAAGAGAGCCGGCGCTCTCTTTTTTGCCGGTGGCCCTTCACGCGTCGGGTTCCGCGTGTCCGTGTCTCACCAGCACCACCGGAACCGCTTGATTCGACGTTCTCGCCGGTGGCGAGCTGCGACGTGCGAACACCACCACCGGCCCTGATTGCGGCTTCGCCGCGTGATACACGTCATGACCTCATCTCCGCACTCCACGGATCCAGCACACACCTCATCTACCCTCCCTCCGAAGCCTCGCGGGCCTCTCCTCCTTCGCGTACCGTGCTCAGTCGTCCCGACCCCGCTCCCCTCCTTCACGCCGTTGCTCGCTCTGTGGAGGGCCTACCACTCCGGGTGGCCCTCACACTCGCTGACGGCGTTCAGGCTGCGCCACCGCACCAGCCACCGTCACCGCGCCATTCCGCTCGTTGCGCCGCAGACGAAACGCCACGCCACCACGCCCGGTTACGCGAACGTCTCGCCTGACGTCACCCCGCACGCTGCGTCACACGACTTCCTCCGACTCCGCGCCTTCACGGCGGTCGGGCCGACTCCTCTGCGACGGTTGAACGGATGCTCCCATTACCGCTGTGGTCACCTCTCCCGCCGTGACGACGCTGGTGCTTGCGTTTCCCGTGACATTCTCGACGAGACGTTCCAGAAAGAGCCATTCCATCATAACTCACCCGTACCGGAAGTAAAGGCCCCGCAATCGCCCTTCCAGACTCACCTAACGGGTGAGTGCTGGCTGGCGATCGTCGCTATGCGCCCGCTCCCTATGGTCGCGGCGGCTGCCATTACAACCGGTACGGGTTCAGACAGAATGCAATGGCTCGGAACGACCCGACGTCCGATGACAGGGGAAACGCGGCGCAAACGACCAGCGACGACACGCGAGGTGACCACTAATGGGAGCATCCGGAACCATCAACCGACGACAGAGCTTCGAACCCGACCACCAGTACGTGAAGGTCGTGGAGAAAAACACGGAGGAAGTCTGGAAGTGTGACGGGTCGTGCGGGCAGACCAACTGTCAGTCGAAGAAGTTCTTCGACAAGTAACCGGGCGGGTGGCTCCCGTCGGCGTTTCTTACTGCACAACAGAGACACTACACACGAATTCCAACAATGACCGACAACAACGAGCAGACGTGGACCGAAGTACAGCCAGAAGTCAACGCGGAAGATGCACAGAACGTTCCGGACGCGGCAGACGCGGTTCACCAGTTCGAATCTAACGATGACTACCGAGCGCGCGTCTACTACGAGGCAAGCACAGAACACTGGCACATGGAAATCGACCATCTCGAAAACGGAGAGTGGGACACGTTCGGGCAGGGAGACCGTGACTCGTGGGAAGCAATCCTCGATGTTGCGTACCAGGACCCGGCCGACGTCGAACGCCCTCAGGTAGCTCCTTCCTCCTGAATGTTCTGCCGGACTTCTACGCGCTTTAGCTTCGCTTCTTGCAGGACAGCACCCTCCCGCCGAAGCCGAGCGGGCCTCTCCTCCCTCGGCTGTGCTCGGTCGTCCCGACCCCGCTCCCCTCCCTCACGCTCACGAGCGAGCGTTCGGGCTGCGCCAACAGAACAGACCTGATCTGTTGGGCCGAGCATGAGCGGGCCTGACCACCGGTGTGTACGCTCTCCGCCTCAGCTCCGCAGCCCGTTTTCCTTCGGTACTGTTCCGCACCGCGCTGCAGGGCCTGTCACTTACCGCGCTGTACCAGGCGAGTTCGTCGGACCCTACCCGCTCAAACCACGAGCGGGTCCCTTCCACCGATCGTCGCCAGGTATCAGCCCGGACGCTCCAGACTCGCACTGGCGAGAGTAAACAACTCTCGCCTTCTCGATTCTTGCTGCGCCGGCCCGCAACACGGTGGACTCACGCTCAACCGCGAGCGTTCGCCGCGACTGTAGTCGCGGTCACAGATCCACCGGTTGCGACCGGCTCGCTGGCGAATCGAGGTGCGCTACCGAAGACTACGGGTCGTCACCACCTTCCCACCCGAGCCCCGCGCCCCCGTTCCGCGTTCCGGGCTGTCGTGCCTTCCGTTGCGTCCCTCTCCACACCGACTGCAGGGACGGACGGTTCACGGTCCGGGCTGCTGCGCTTCCATCGCCCAACCCCCGGGCGATGGTTCTTGCACCGGTGAACTCGGTTGCGTGGATTTGGGGGGACCGGGGCATTCCTCCAGTCTTCTCTCTTCGCGCGTGACTTCGTGGCACAACCCGTTGCGAGTAGATCCCTTCCCACGTCGAGCCTCTCCACACCGACCGCAGGCTCGCCGCGGGCCCCTTCCACACGGACTGGCGTGCGCACTTCGTCCCGCTCGTACGGAGACGGCTCGCTGACCGAATCCCGTTCCTCGCAGGCTCGGTGACGGGATTCGCTGGCTGCGCCGCCGCTTCGCGGTTTCCCAATGCCCTGCCGGGCATACTTGTTACACGCGTTTTCAGCGCAGTTTGCCAGTCTGCTCGCCGTCATCACTGCCGACGGCGAGCTTGCCTGTTGTCCTGGTTTACACCATATGAGCTTCCGGTCGCCGCGAGTTTGCCAGTCTGCTTCTCTCTCAACATGGCCCGAGAAGCTTGCCTGTTGCCTTTCGCCTGCGCCGGCCCGCCTCTCAACATCGACAGAGGCGGGCCGTGCTCGGACCCGTTGCTTACACCACGCGGCCTGCCGACGTCGGCAGACACTACCCGCTCTCGTTGTTCGCGGGTCCCTTCTCCCGATCTCTGCAGGCTGCGCGGTGACGCTGCGGTGACGACGCGCTTAGACAGCAGACTACGCCAAGTCGCTCTCCGCACGGCCCGCGATTCCGTTGCGTCTCAACCCGCGAGACGGACGGGGCGTTTCCTCGCCCCGCACTCGCGCGCAAAGCCCGACCACGCCCCCGCGACCCCGCGACCCGAGAGCGGGCCGCTGTGACACTTCGTCTCGACTCAGTGTCACTGGACCCGCCACCGGGTGTATCGGGGTATACCGGGGGTGACCGGTCGGACTTCCGTCACGGAGAGCCCTATGGTGTAAACGGTTCTAAAAAAGGGGAGGTGAGCTTGCGCGGGTGACCAGCCCGGCGGCGGGCGGCGACGAGCCGCAGTCCGCACGTGGGTGGTCAGGCCGTGTGAGGTCAGGTGAATTTCCTATGAGTGAAACTCAGAAGTCCGTCGGTAGTAGCACAGTTGACAATCAGATGAGCGGCGCGCGGAAGGTTCAGCGGCGTGCGGACGGTGACGTGATGACGTTCTTCGACGACGACGGTAGTCTCATCCCCGCGGAACAGGCGGATGAGGTCGCATCGAACGAGACGACGGTGGACGTGGAGGAGGACGCAGAGGCGTTCCTCGCAGAAGTCGCACCGGAGCGGTTGGCGAGTGTCGAGAAGAAGGCCGGGAACCTTCCCGGGACTCGTGAGGAACTCATCGAGTTCCAGGCGCGGAAGGTCATCAAGCAGGCAGAGGAGCGTGGTGAAGCGCTTCACGTCGAGTCCGGCGGTGTGGAGTTCACTGTCCACCAGGTGCCGTCCAAGGACAAGTGGGCGGCGTTGGACAACACGATGAACGAGGATGGGAAGACGCTCGATGAGTGTCCGAAGTGCGGTGCGGAGGACGTGTCGGCGTCTCAGGTCGAGATTCAGACGAAGGGCGCGGACGAGAGCGGTACGCAGGTGACGAAGACGGGGTGCGGTTGCACGATTCGACGCACGGACTGAAGCCGAGCGTCGTCTTTTTTTGCTAGCGCGTTACGGAGCGCCGCAGACTCGCTCCCGTCTCGGCACCGATCGGTCGCTCGGACCAGGCTCAATCAAAGATTGACCTGGTGATCCCGCGTCGCCTCAGCTACCGTGACTCGCTGGCGCTCGGGCCGGGTTCGCTCACCGGAGCGACCCGGCGGTCAACTCGGTGTCGCGTCACGCAGGACAGCACCCTCCCGCCGGGGCCTCGCGGGCCACCGCTCATTCTCTCCGATCACTCGCTCCGGCCCCGCTCCCCTCCTTCACACCGTTGCTCGCTCCGTTGAGGGCCTCCCGTCCGGGTGGCCCTCACACTCGCTGCCGTCGTTCAGGCTGCGCCACGCTCACGTCGCGCAGCACCGACAGCACGTCACGGGCGTTCCGTTCTCACGGTCACGGCTCGCACCAGTCGGCGTGGTTGCCCGTCACTCCCGCCGAGGTTCACACGGAACCCGCGCCTTCCCGGGCCGGGGACCGCGCCATCGTCCCCGCTGTTCCTCCGCGCCGTTCGACTGGATGCACTCCGCTACTCTTCACCGCGCCTCTCACTTCTTCGACACCCGTTCTCCTTGCCAGTCCGCCGTTCGACGTCATCGCTCGACGCCCGGTTCGACCACGCAGTCAGCGTCTCGTTCCAACGGCACGGTTCCCTACCGTACCGTCACACCGTCGGTCTCGGTCCGCCCGGCCTTTGCTCCGGTTTGCTGACTTGCCTTTTCGCGCGGCTTCGGGTCTCCAATCGCTTCCATTCACGAACTCGCGCCTATCCAGTAAACCCGCGGCTCCCGCGAGCGCCTCACAGGGGTTCGGCCCGCCTCTCCCGATGGTCGGGCGGCGAGGATTTACCTCGGATAGTCGCTCGGAACAACAGTCATGGAAGCGATTTCCAACCACGCGAAAGAGGCGGCGCAGCGCGAACGGGAGCGGCAGTTCTCCGAAGCGGACCTCGAAGACTGGCTCGGCGTGACGGCCGGGAACGCGTACCTCGTCTCGCAAGACGACGCTGATGACTTCGTCATGGTCGTCACGGGCGTCTCCCACTACGATGACGATATCGGGAACGGCGGCGTGTGGCGGCGTCCGAAGGGCCTCTCAGTTGCCGAGTTCGAGGACGGCCTCATCGCTACCGCGGAGTTCTACCGCATCCAGTCTATCCAGAACGGCGCGTACGTCACGGACGATACCCCGTTCGAGTCCCCGACCCTCTACAAGAAGGCACTCCACCACTTCCCGCGTGAACCTCTCACCGAAGCCGTGACGGACAACACGTTCGTCCCGGACGAGATGCTCTGAACCGACGACGCGGTTCAGACCATCCACGCCTCTTTCTCACCGTTCCCTTCGCGTCACGCCCGTTCCTACAACTCGCACACCGCCAGTAGATGTGACCCGCACCGCGATTGTTTCTCCCGCGATGAGAACGTTCCCGCTCCCGCTATTGGAATAGTCCCGCACCGCTATGAGATACCGCCTCGATCCTCCCCAACCGATTCGCTCCGGCGCTCACCGAGGGGAGGACCTTCCACACGGCGCGGTCCTTGTTCGCACCGGAGACTCATCCCTCGGACGCACGTTCACGCTGGCGTCCCGCTGAGGTCCGTTGCACGGACCATCACGCCAGGCGTTCATCGCGCGCCCGCCACGGCACCCGCAACGACACGCACCGCCTCACGACCCGCACGGAACCCGGCTACCACCGCGCCTTCGAGAAACGCCCCACCAGCCCGTCGCACTCGGTGCACGACGACCGGCGCTGCCGCCGTCTCGCCGTCGTGGCCGGGCACTGCAACTGGCTCCTCCTCTCATCGCCCCACTCTCCTCCTGGCTGGTCGGCGCGGTGCGCCACTCCGAGACGCGGTGGAGACCACCGGGCAGGGAACCGAAACCGGTCCCATCGCAAGTGTACCGTTGCCAACTCGCGCCGACCTCCACACCGAAGGTCGGTCGCCGGTGAGTTGCTCCCGTTGGTCGCCCCACTTCGGGGGTCAAGGTACATCAACCGATGGGACCGACACCGGAAACCATGCCCGGTGACACCACCGCTGAGCGGCGCACCGCCGAGGAGCCGACCGAGCCGATCGTCGTCGAGTTCAAAACCGGCGATGAATCGGAGTTCCAGAAACCCGACCACGACCCGCACGGCGAGACGTGCGCCGCGGCAGCGCACTCCAGCACGTCGTGCGACAACCCCGAGTGCGACACGCGCGGGCTGGTTCCCACCGGCGTTCTCGAAGAGGCATCCGGATTCCTCGGCGGCCCCGAGCGAGACGTCGTCTGCTCGGAGGAGTGCGCCTAACCGAGGCGCACACCTGACCGCGTAGCCTCGCACCGCTGACCAGCTCTTCTCCCAACACCTCCGCTTCCACCACCGCCGCCTCTCGCTTCACGCAGGACAGCGCCCTCCCACCGGAGCCTCGCGGGCCACCGCTCGTTCGATCACTGAACGCGCTCACATCGCTCCGGCCCCGCTCCCCTCCCTTGTTGCGCTTCCAGTCGGTGTGCTCACTCGGGCTGCGCCACCGATAGCTCCCGCACAGCAACCGCGCTGTGCGGCAGGTAGTTCCTGCGTTGACCGTTCCTATTGCTTCTACCGTCAGCTCTGCACCGTGTTCCTAACTTGCTCGTCAGCCACAATCCTCCCCAACCGACTCACGCCCGTCACGTCCTCTTACGGAGGGGCGGAACCGTGTTGCCCCTCCTCTGTTCCGTTCCCGGGCGTTCATCCCTCGGACACGCGCTCACGGTGACTTTACTGGCCCGACCAGGAGATTGGTCGGGACGTCACCGTTCACCGCGTGCCCGCCACAGCACACCACGAGTCCATGTTCACTCCCCGCTAACGGGCATCCACGCATGCCAGCAGGGTAACCGCACCGGTCCTTGCGGTACTCCTGTGTGCGTTCCGCAGGACTCCACAGGACCCGCCTTTGGCGGGCGGACCGGTTATCCCCGCTGGCACGACGAACCACTTCAGTACCCGTTTCACGGGCAGGTGAACTCATGACAATTACAGTCACAACAACCGGCGACTTCGACCTCGAACTGTACGGCTATCAGACCGACATGCCCGAGTCCCTCATCCGGAAGGCCCTGGCGGACCTTGCCGGATTCGCCAGGTCGTGGGACGTGACCGTCCACGACCCGGACGAACACGACCCGAACGGCCGCCTCACCATCCAGCACTCCTCGTACAACGAACACACGACCATCGAAATCGCGTCCCGCGAGACCGACCACTCCATCACGTACGACGTGTACAACCCGATGGAAACGGACATCCTCACGCGAGCGGAGGATGTGCCGCTTCCTGAAGCCGTCCGAATCGCGGTCGAGACGGCGAACGCGGAACGCCGCCGCCAGTCCACGATTCTCCCACCGTACCGGATCTCGTTCTCGAACGCTCTGAACCGCGCTCGCCCGTAGAACCGCCATCCTTCTCTCCGACGTTCCCACTCCACGACGTTCCAGCTCGACGACGGAGCGATGCGACCACCGGGTCGCGTTCCACCGCGATCTGTGATCGCGGTCCACTACCCGTCATGAGTCTCGTTGGTTGCAGGCACCCTCCCTCCGAGGCCTCACAGGGCCACCGCTCACTCGATTCGTTCGCTCCGGCCCCGCTCCCCTCCCTCACGGTGTTCGGGCTGCGCCACCGCTGAGTGTCCTTGTACCGCACCGCCGCTTGAACCCGCGCGCCACTGCGAAATCACTAAACGCGGTCTGCCCTCGTCCCTACCGGGACGCTACCGAGGTAAGCGCCGGGTCTTCCGCACGGCGCGACCCGTACGATCCTTCTACGCACGACGCGGATCGCACGCCGACACTCCGTGTCGGCTACCGCTTACTCCCGGTAGACAGGTTCGACCGCGAGCAGTGGCGCGCGTGGTCTTCAAACACACTGTGAGCGTTCGTCGCCGCGCCTGAGAGGCGCGGTGAAGCGCGGCGACGAACGCAAGCAACACAGGTGTTCATCAACAATGACAGCAATACTCGTAGAAGCTTTCGGTAGCATCGTCAACGAAGATCTCCGCGTCGAAGACGTGGACCTCGAAGAAGTCGCAGCAGTCGGTCTGCAGCGCATCGACGACATCATCGGCCTGGACGGCGTCGAAACCGTCTATACCGGTATGAACGGCGACGTCACGTTCGCCCTTCAGGACGCGGTCGAAACACTCGGTCTGGATGTGGAAATCCAGGCGTTCTACCCCAACGTCAGCAACATTGCTGACGAGGACGACATCGACTACAACACCGCGTGGAAGAACGGCTTCACGTGGCGGAACAACTGCCTCTTCGTCGAGGACGACGAAGACGACGACCGCGAGACCGTTGACGCGACGGTCCGTCTCGGAGACGCCGGCAACAACGGCGAAGCGCTCCTGCAGCATGCCCGACGCAAGGGCGTCCCGGCGCTCGACATCAACCTTGACGACCTCGTCGACAAGGACGCCGCGTACGGCGACGGCGAGACCGCGGAGACCGTCCCCGACCCCGAGGAAGCGCAGGCCTGACGGCCTGACCGCGTAACCGCGATTTTTTATTTTTCAGCCACAAGCCTCCCCACCCGATTCACCGCTCAGTTCACTCGCCTGGTGAGGGCCTACCACGAGGGTGGCCCTCGCTCGTTCGTTCCGCGGTTCATCCCTCGCACACGTTCTCGTCACGACAGACGATTCATCGTGCGCGCCACCGTTCGTGACCGCTATTCCCGGTGGTCTCCCCGCTCAGCATCCGCGGAGTGTGCTTGTACCGCAACGCCGCTTGAACGCGCGCGCCACTGCGAATACCACTCAACGCGGCCGTTCCTCGCCCCTCGCGGGGACGCTACCGAGGTAAGCGCCGGGTCTCACGCACGACGCGACCCGTACGATCCTTCTACGCACGGCGCGGATCGCACGCCGACACTCCCTGCGGGGCGAGTGTCGGCTACCGCTTACTCCCGGTAGACAGTCACGGCCGCGAGCAGTGGCGCGCGCGGTCTTCGAACAACCTGCGTCGCTTCGTCGCCGCGCCTGAAGGCGCTGGTGAAGCGCGGCGACGAAGCGAACAACACAGGTGTTCATTCAACAATGACAGCAATCCTAGTCGAAGCCTTTGGCAGTATCGTCAACGAAGATCTCCGCGTCGAAGACGTGGACCTCGAAGAAGTCATGGCAGTCGCTCTCCAGCGCATCGATGCCGTCGCCGGCCTCGATGACGTGGAGACCGTCTACACCGGCATGAACGGCGACGTTACGTTCGCCCTTCAGGACGCCGTGGAGACGCTCGACCTGGATGTGGAAATCCAGGCCTTCTATCCGAACGTCAGCGACATCGCTGACGAGGACGACATCGAGTACAACGAAGCCTGGAAGAACGGCTTCACGTGGCGGAACAACTGTCTCTTCGTCGAGGACGACGAAGACGACGACCGCGAGACCGTGGACCTCACCGTCCGCGTCGGAGACGCCGGCAACAACGGCGAAGCGCTGCTCCAGCACGCCCGCCGCAAGGGCGTTCCGGCGCTCGACATCAACCTCGACGAGCTCGTCAACCGTGACGCAGCGTACGGCGACGGCGAGACCGCAGAGACCGAAGAAGCGCAGGCCTGACGTAGCGGCCTGACGCTCTTCTTTTTTCGCAGTCCTCCCCAACCTCCCGACCCTAACGGGTCGCTCCCTCGCGTCCACTTCGTTCCTCGCGCCACGACAGCACAGATCCGCAGTTGGAGGGCGCTCGCGGCGGCATTCGCTTCGCTGCGGAAACGGACTGTGCCACGCATCTGAAATAAAACGGGCGGTTGCGCCCCTCCCAAACCACCTGGTCGGGCCGGACCGCACAGCATTATAACAGATGCGTGGCTGGTGTTGCGTGTCCGCGAGCGAATGCCGCCGTCCACCGGAGCCCTCGCCAGGTTCCCGGTTCACCTGTCGGTGACCCTTCCCCTGTCACCGTCACCCGGACGCACGATTCGCTTGCCCCGGACCGGCGTCTCGCCAACGTCGATAGAGAACACTCTCGCCGCACCGCTACCGACGTGGATCACCATCCGCTCATACGGAGTCCTTGACTCCGAGTTCACCTGACCGTCCCTTTCACCGACGGTCGCTTTCTCCTGACCTCAACCCGATAGAGACGCGCGTCCACCGGACAGCAACCGTGTCATTCCTTCCTTCGTGGTTCACTTCCCGGAGGGCTCATCAGGTAAGGGCCTCGGATTCCACTCCGGTCATCCGAAACCCTTACACTCATGACCGTTCCCACTTCATCGTCATTCACTCACCACTGAACCACACTCTCGTTTCTGACGCGCATCGAGTCAAGTGAACGCGTCAGAAAGCGAGAGTGAATACAGATGACTAACGACAACACCACCGCGAACGACAGTAGCAAGCAGAAAACTTCGACTCGCCGGAAAGTCCTCAAAGGCATCGGCGCAGTCGGTATCGGCGCGGGGCTCGGCGTGGGCGGCGTCTACACCATCGCGGACCAGTCCGACCACGTCGACACCACGGACTTCACCGGGCCGGAACAGCCCGAGAAGGCTCCGGAGGGGTCCGAACCGGACGACACCACGCCTCCGCGAACCACTCCGTGGAACAAGGAGAACATCGTGTTCTCCATCGACCGCGCTGACAACATCTCGGGCGACACGCACGTTCCCGTCCAGCTCAACAAGGCCGCCGAGTTCTGGAACGACTACATCGAGAACAACGTCCAGTTCGACCTCACGCTCACGTTCGAACCGAACCACTCGAACCCGGACATCCTCTTCATCCAGGAGAACATCGTGGATTGCCTCGGAGAGTACGAGTCTCCCGCCGCTGACCGCGATGACCTCGCACAGGCACTGTGCGTGGAAACCCTTCGGGAAGCCCCGCAGGAAACCCCGGTCGAATCCACTATCTCCATGGGCGGGAACGGTGAAGCCACGTTCGGACTCCTCGCCAAGCACGGGCTTGGACGACTCATCGGGTTCGACATCTGGAGCGACCCGGTTGACGTGATGACGCCGAAAATCCTCTTCACGCCGTCGCACTACGCGCACCCGGACGCAACGTCTCTCCTCTCAACGCCGTCCCGAGGGGCCGGAGACATTCAGAACCTCGCTGACATGGGGACGAGCAAGGCCGAAAACCTCCGTGAATTCCCTACGAAAAAATCCCTGGAAAACGTGTCTAGTGAACTCAGTTCGTTCGTGAAGAACTCGAACCAGGACATGAGCCAGTGGTCGGAAGAAGCCGAAAACATCGGATTCCCCGGACTCGTTACGTCGTACGAGGAAGCCGTCCTGAACGACGATATCGCCTACACTGAAGAAACCATCGCCCTCGTAGATGACCTTCGAACGTCGAAGACGAACGAGGAAATCCCGGGCTCCGACGAACTCGGCGTTATCATCGAACGCCTGGAGACCATCGGTACCTGGCGGGAAACCCGCGAGGAGTTCGACGTTCAGATTCACCGTCACTGGACCGACTCCGTCTGGTCGGACTGGACCGACTCCATCTGGTCGGACTGGTCCGACGAGTAACGACCACCGCTCTCCTTCTGACGCAACGCGTTCAGCTCTTCTTTCGACACACCGGCCCGAGCGTGCTCGGACTCTGTCACGCAGTTCCTCCCCGTTCGTTCCTCGCGGAACGCCTGCACTAAGCGCGCTCCCGGTTGCGACACCACTCCCGATCGTCGCGGTGACGGACACGGAACCGGCTTATGCGCAGACCAGGGGGTCACCGACGTGACGCCGTCGCGCACACTCTACACGCCCGTCCGGTCGGACTAACTAGGAAGTGAAGCCCGACGCGGAACGGGCCGACGACTCAGGAGTCCAACCATGAGCATCAAACGACCCGGAAACCTCAACAGTACGCGGATGGTTTCCAGCACGTTCGACAGCATCAACAGCATCACTGAACGCTTCGAGAAGCAGGCGAGCAACGAGCACGCCTCGATCATCCTGCGAGACGCCTTCTGGCGGCGTCTCCAGGAACAACTTACCAACACTGTCAGCACGAAACGGCAGATGCTGGCCGCAGGCGGCTACACCGACGCCGCCCGGAAACTCCGCACCGTCGAAACCCTCTCCATCCGGACGGCTATCGAGGAGTTCCGCGGTGACACGCTGGACGTGCCGGACCGCATCCACGACGACGACGCGTGGGACCAGTTCCGCGCTCGCATCAGGGAGCACGCTAACGAGTGCACGTTCTAACCGCAGGCCGCGATTTTTCTTCACTGGCCTCGTCCTCCCCAACCGGTTGCGCGTCTCACTCAGATCCTTCGGATCACTGTTCCGATGCTCACCCCTCGTACACGTTCTCGTCACGAGCGACGATTCATCGCGCACGCCACAGCAAGAAGCTTTCACCGGCCAGGCGCATGCGTCGTCGCTTCCCTGTGACTCACCCGGTCGGGAAATAGAGACACCGCAATCCCGTCCAGTGACGGGATTGTCGCGCTGCGCTCGTTCACTGTGTTCACGACGGAGTCATTATAATCCCGACCGGGTTCAGACACTTGTATGGAAGCGAACTCCGCGTCTGAAACGCGTGTCGGTCACTGCAAGCAGGACGACACTGACGTCTACATCGGCCGCGGACGCGGTGGCCGCAACATGCAGGACGTCGAACCGGGTGACCGCGGGTGGCTCGGCAACCCGTTCACGCTTGACGACTACTCCCGCGAGGACAGCATCGAGCAGTTCCGCGAGGCGTTCGAAGACCGCCTCGGACGCGATGACGAATTCCGCGCAGCTGTCCGCGAACTCGCCGGACAGCGCCTCGGCTGCTGGTGCCAGCGCCTCACCGCTGACGGCCCGGCGTGCCACGGCGAAGTCATCGCAGAACACGCCGACCGCCTCGCCTAACCACACCGCCATGACAGAAAACAACGAACCTCAAGGCGAACCGCAGGTTGAACCGCCATCGTACCACGGACAGCCCGAACGCGTCCGCGATCCACGAGACGCTATCTTTTCACAAGGTGATCGGTTCTCGTTTCACTGACGAAGTTTACTGGACTGGAAAGTGAAGTACAACCCGTCTCTGCGCCGTTCCTACGGGCGCGAGGGCTGACTCCAAAGCGTCACACGCTCCATTCGTTCCCCTTGGGCGACGTGCGCGTTGCACGAGTTCCCGTATTGCCCATTTGGGTGTATCCGAGGGCTTTACTTAAACCTGCGTCAGACAAGCGTCACACGCACGTCACTTCACGACCCGGGTTCACCGCCGACCTGACCGCACCATCCCTACTGTTCGTGTCAGGCAGGACCCTCCCCCATGCGTTCCGAGTTCATTCGCACGGCTCACGAACTCGTTCACCCTCACGGGCCGCCGCGGTCGGCGCAGCTCGCAACCCGTGCGAGCGGCGTCGACGCGCGTCCGGCCCCGCTCCCTCGCGGCTCACTTCGTCGCCGACATCAGTCGTCGGCGACTCCCCTCGCCCGCGCCACTTTCCGAGACCACCGTCAACGTGTATTGAGGACAGTCACCTGATGTGATGCTCTCGCCATGTGAGCAAAATTCGCGTTGCGGTTCACTCCGTTTCACCGCCAACGCAGATAATCGCTCACATGGCTCGGTTACGGTGACTGTCCGAAACGGACAGTTGTCGAGTATGACCGACAACAACCCCACTGCAGACGACGTTCTCGAACAGTTTCGTAACCACCCTGACGCACCGGCGATCGCAGACACCGACGAACTCCTCTACCACGACAGCCGCGTGTACATCATCCACGGCCCCGGTGAGGTAACACGAGTGAGTGTTACGCTCACCGACGAACACGGACTCCGAATCGCCGGGGTCGTGTGGATCACGACCGAACGGCCACGCATCACGCCCGCAGATGACGTTATCGCAGTCGGTCGCATCACGCACATCATCCACGGCCCCGGCCGTGAAACGCGAGTACTTCCGTAACCTGCTGTTCTCGTTTTTCGCAGGCCCTCCCCATTCGTTCCCGACATCAATGCGAAGCCTTGATTGCCGGGAACCCTCGCGGGCCACCGTTCGAGTAGCCGCGTCGACGGACGTGGTTGCGTCGCAGCGCCTAGCTCTTACTCCGGCCCCGCTCCCTCGCGTCCCCGCCGACGTCCGCTCGTCACTCACCGACGTCCACTCCCTCCAAGTATTCAGTCGGGATGTCGGTTCCTTCCAACGGGATGTCGGCTTCCTCGCGCCACCTTCCAGGTACACCGTTCTCGTGTTACGCAGGCTGCCCGGAGCGATACGGGGTGTATCGTTCCACTGCTGCGCTCGACCACGATTCGTCGAGCGGTCAGTCCACCGCAGCGTTCCACTTCCGGTTCACCCTTCGATACGGTTCACGGGAAGTCGGTAGGAGGGCGTTGCACGGCGCTCTCACGGGAGCGGTCCGGTTCCGCTTGTCGTATATTAGCCCATGTCAGCGCCCACGCTGCGTCGCTGCCCGCCCCCGAGGCCTACGAGGGCCACGCGCCATCACCACGCCACGGCGTGGCCCCTCTCCTCCTCCTTGCGCGCCGTAGCGTGCTCAGGCTGCGCCAGGGCACCGTTACTGAATTCGCGTTACGCAGGATCCCACCCCAATTCGTTCGTGAGTTCTTTCGCACAGCTCACGAACTCACTTCACCCTCACGGGCCGCCGCGGTCGCCTCGCTGCGCTCAGTCGACACGCTCCGGCCCCGCTCCCTCGCGGAGCTCCCGTCACTCTCAGCCAGTCGTGATGGGAGCTCTCGCGCCAACTTCACCGTTCCCCGCACCGTCACCACTCGTATTCTGCAGGGCAGACAGGGCGATGCGTCGCATGCGTTCCACTGCTGCGCTCGACCCCACGATGCGTCTCGCGGTCAGTCCGTAAGGCTGGCGTTGCACGGCGCTCTCACGGGAGCGGTCCGGTTCCGCTTGTGGATACATTATCCATGTCAGCGCCCACGCTGCGTCGCTGCCCGCCCCCGAAGCCTACGAGGGCCACGCGCCGTGGCCCCTCTCCTCCTCCTTGCGCTCCAGCGGGTGCTCAGGCTGCGCCAGGATTACCGTCCCACACGGACTTCAGAAGTTATTCTTCCACCCTACGGGGAAATGATTATGTAGTAACAAATCGGATCGGTTGATATGACCGCGATGCGCGATCCGGACGACAAGGAGTTTGACGAACTTAGCGAAAACCAGAAAATGATTCTGTACCTCTTGGAAGATCACGACTACTTGGATTCATGGGAAATGCAGGAATTTCTTGATGTCCCCCGTGTATTCATCGCTCAGGTCCCGGATATGTGTCCAAATGTAGAGATTCCAGAAGACGCAAAACCAGGGATTCAAAAACAAGTATTGAATCAATTGGAGGAGCGAATCAACAACGGAACAGGACCGATTGAGGACCTGCAGGAGTACCATGACCTCATTTCAGTGAAAGACCACTGACCGGTCTCTCGTTAAACGCCAGTGTTCCACCGTCCATCACTCATGCACCGTGACGTACACCATTTCGTATTTGGCAGGACAAACCCTCCCCATGCGTTCCCGATCGTGCCGATCGGTCACCCTCACGGGCCTCCATCTGTCGCTCAGCTCGCAAACCACGCGAGACTGAGTCGACATCTTCCTGCCCCGCTCCCTCGCGTCGTCTCACCTGGACTCACTCCGTTCGTCTAGGTGATTCACGTCGCGCCACCTTCACTGCGTTCGTGTTATGCAGGAACCCTCCCCATCTGTTTCGAGTTCGACGCTACGCTTACGAACTCGTGCACCCTCGTAGGGCCACCGTTGTTCACTCAACCGGTTGTTCCCTCACGTCGTTCTGACTTTAAAATCGCTCCACGTTCATCCTTCACGTGATCGTTTTAGTCGCCTCTCCCCTCACTCACACTGCGCTTTCACTCACGGGCACTCCGGCCCCCACTCCCTCGCGCGCCGTTCACCGTTCCTCCTTGTAGTACACACGGCACCGCAGCGTCGTCACGGTCACTTCCGCGCGCCACCATTACCACCGGCCTCGCAGTACGCAGGCCCGCCCCACCGTTCGTTCACCGATCGCTGGTCACTGTCCCTTCCCGGGACTCCAGCATTAAGCTCGCTTTCGGTCCCTTCGAACACCGAACTTGGGACACGAAACCGGCTTAAAACTGGACCGGACCGACTCCCGGATTCACGCACTCGTCCGTGTCGTGTCGTTCCACCGCGCTCAGGAGTGAGCGCGGGTGAAGCGCGGCGGAACGACACCAACAACACATGAACGTACAACTGACTCTCGCAGAAGCCAGTCGCACCGAAACAACCATCAACACTATCAGCCCGAGCGAAACGGGCCCCGAGGTCAGCATCGATGACGACGGCAGGCCGGAACCGTGCACGTGCGTCTGGCCCGACGCGGTTGACCGCGTTGACGTGCTCCTCGGACACAACGCAGCGAACCAGGAACGCAGGCGCGTCATCGACCAGTGCCAGGACTGCGGCGGCGAGGTTCAGTAACGATGCCCGGGATTGACCCGAGCACCGTTCTGAACGCCGGTGAACTCGTCTCCTGCGACGACTGCGGCGACCGATTCCGCGTCATCGATATCGGCCACAAGCTCTCCGCGAAGGGGACTGGTCGCGTCGTTGAACACTACGACGCTCGGAGCGGTGAGCAGTGCGGCGTGTCGTTCTACTGCTCACCGGAGTGCGCTGACGCGAACGCCCCGCCCGGTATCGCTCTGGCCGACGAGTAACGCCCTGTCGTTCCGCTTCCCCTCCGAACCGGGTGAACGGCCCGCTCGCTCATTCCGTGAGCGCGCGGCCCTCCTGCAACGGAACCTTCTATGCGCGTTCCGCCGCACCTCAGTGTGGGTGAAGCGCGGCGGAACGCGGTCTTCATCAGGTGATTCCAGACATGCCCCACAACACGCTATCCGGTGAGAACCGAGACGGCAAACACGGCGTTGTAGACACACTCGATAGTTCGCAGCACGCGGTCGCTGTCGTTGAAAAGCCAGTCAACGACACGGTGCGTACGAACTACTACGTCGGGTTCGACAACGGGTTCGCGGAAGTCAGTCCCGCGAACAACTGCGCGAAGCACATCTCACGAGACGCCCTCACCGACCGTATTGAGGCACTACCGGGTTCTGCTACGGTCACCATCAAGCCCGATAAGCAGCTTCACGCCGGGTTGCAACGAGAAATCGCACAGCAACTCGCCACACTCCGTAACGACACCGACTGCTAACCTCACCGGACCGCGTTTCGTTTTTTACAGGAAACCCTCCCCATGCGTTCCCGATCGTGCCGATCGGTCACCCTCACGGGCCACCGTTCGAGTAGCCGCGTCGACGGACGTGGTTGCGTCGCAGCGCCTAGCTCTTACTCCGGCCCCGCTCCCTCGCGCTACTTGACGACATTCCTCGTCCCTCGGAATGTCCTCTGCGAAACGCGCCATCTTCTTCCGCCTCCCGCGAGTAAGAGTTCACGCCCTGTAACGCACCAGGCCAGAGTAAAGGTCCTGACCGTGCCGATGAGACAGGCAGGTCAGAACCAATACTACTGGCCCGGTACGAACCACCACGTACAACTTTCACGCATGAACCGAATACGCGACTCGCTGTTCATCAGTAACGCCCCGTCCGTCCGGGATCTCCCGGACGACCACGACTTCGATGAAGTCGTGACGCTCGGCTACCTCGACAGTTTCGGCTACGAACGACCAGCGGCATCCACGACGAACGACGAGTTCGTCTTCCCGGACGGCCCGCACGACTACGAACGGTTCGAAGCCGCAGTCGAGTACGTCCTCAACGCGTTAGACCGCGGTGACCGTGTTCTCGTGCACTGCCAAGCCGGTGTCTCACGCAGCGGTGGCGTGTGCTCCGTCGTTCTCGCAGACCACGACGACATGTCGCTATCCGACGCGCTACGCGACGTGCAAGCCGCACGCGACGTCGTGAACCCGGCACCGGAGATCCGCGACAGCATGACGCAGTACACCGGCGACGACATCGATCAGCCGGCAGTCGGTTACAACAACCTTTGACATCCTCCCCGCCCTAAAGGGCGAGGATTCCCCGAAGGGGATATTCAGGTTGCGCGTTTCGTCGGTTCTCAAGTACGCTTTCGCGTGGAACGTCGAAGGTTGCCACCGAGTTGTGACCAACGGTGTGCTTTTCAGCGCGTACAGCCCTGTCAAAGGGGCCTTCCTCCCCGCATGCAGCGGGCGTCAACGACGGCGGGTTCTTCAGCCCGCGAGGTAGCAC
>Ga0306913_100293_pt1 | contig 18947 bp, 8 predicted proteins | sample AntDeeMetagen680_FD_190404 | JGI IMG/M metagenome (GOLD analysis project Ga0306913, IMG submission 190404) | Saline lake microbial communities from Deep Lake, Antarctica - Metagenome #680 (v2) (version 2) | ecosystem: Environmental > Aquatic > Non-marine Saline and Alkaline > Saline | place...
AATTTTTGCATATTAAAAAAAAAAAAAAAAAAATTATTACGACCCCCCCCCGCAGGGGGGAGGGGGACAATAAACATTTTTTTAGTATGCTCTGATATATTACAATAGCAATACAAATATCTAATATAATGAACTTTTCTTTTTATAGTAAGCGGCCCCCGTGAGGGGCTCCTATATATACATAAGGGGCCCGGCCGGGCCCCTTATGTATATATAGGAGCACTTAAATTTCTTACAAAAGCGTTTTTTTAATCAGACTTTTATCGAAGAAAATTCTATAGAATTTTCGTTAGGTCCGCTCTCCTGCCCATATCCCTCCCCCCGTAGGGGGGTCGAGGTCGCTTACCCGTGAGGGACGCGCCGCCCCAGCGTCCCCCGCCCCTGGCGGGACGGGTAAGCGCTCGGATTTTTGTAGGTCCGCTCTCCCCCCTACGGGGGGAGAGCGAACCTACAAAAATCCGACGGAGGACGCGTCCCTCACGGGGCAAACCCGTGAGGGACGCAAACCCGTCCCGCCAGGGGCGGGGGACGCGCTCGGAATTGGGTCGGACCCGTCCCGCCAGGGGCGGGGGAGGCCTCCCCCGCCCCTGGCGGGACGGGGGCCTCCCCCGCCCCTGGCGGGACGGGTCCGCCGGCGTCCCTCACGGGTTGGCGCCCCTCACGGGGCCAACCCGTCCCGCCAGGGGCGGGGGATACCGTCCGCCGGTACCGGCGGGTCCCGTCCCGCCAGGGGCGGGGGACGCCACCCTCACGGGTCCGACTCTACGAGCGGACCTAAAGAAAATTCTATAGAATTTTCTTCGAGAAAAGAATTGAATCTATAAAGTCTCAAGTGGTGGAGGTTAGAAAGCCAGGAGGAAAGTACCTCATTACTTTGATACTTTATAGATCTATAATTAAACCAAAAATTAAATTTGTAATTAGAATTCATTTTAAAAAATTTTAAATTAAAGAATTTAACGTTTTGATTTTTTATCATTTTTGACATGACCGCGATAAGTTCTTGTTAAGGCAAACTCCCCCAGTTTGTGCCCTACCATCTGATCTGTCACAAAAACAGGTATATGTTCTTTCCCATTATGACATCCTATAGTATGCCCAATCATAGGTGGTATAATAACTGATGAACGAGACCAAGTTTTGATCACAATTTTTTTACCCATGCTATTTAATTTTTCTACTTTTTTTAATAAATGTCCTGCTACAAATGGACCTTTAGTAATTGAACGTGGCATAATCATTATTATAATAGATAGAAAGGTTTCGTATAAACAAGATTTTTATCATTTTTTCTCTAATAAAAGTATATAGAATTTGATATCCCCCTATATATATATATAAGGGGGATATCGAAGATATTTAAAACTCGTACTCGCGAATAGACTCGGAGCGCCCCTCACGGGGTCCTGTCCCGAAGGGACCCGTGAGGGTCGCGCCTGACGCGACCCTCACGGGTCCCTTCGAGTGCGAGCGAACGATCCCCTTATATATATAGGGGATCGTCGCTCCCCCCCTTATATATATAGGGGGGGGTAGGTTCGCTCCCCCCTTTGGGGGGAGTCGGTATTGGGTCGGACCCGTCCCGCCAGGGGCGGGGGAGGCCCCCGTCCCGCCAGGGGCGGGGGAGGCCCCCGTCCCGCCAGGGGCGGGGGAGGCCAAATCCGCCGGCGTCCCCCGCCAGGGGCGGGGGAGACGCCCCGTGAGGGACGCCAATTACGACTCTCCGAGCGAACCTAGCCTCGCGAATAGCGGGGCTATTCGCTCGGACGGACGCAAAAATCCGACGGAGGACGCGTCCCCCGCCCCTGGCGGGACGGGTTTGCGTACGCAAACCCGTCCCGCCAGGGGCGGGGGACGCGCTCGGAATTGGGTCGTATTTGGCCCCCGTCCCGCCAGGGGCGGGGGAGGCCAAATCCGTCGGCGTCCCTCACGGGTTGGCGCCCCTCACGGGGCCAATTACGACGCCCCGTGAGGGACGCCACCCTCACGGGTCCGACTCTACGAGCGAACCTACCCCCCCGAAGGGGGGGAGCGACGATCCCCTAAGGGGATCGTTCGCTCGTACGAGTTTATCGAATAAATTTATATATAAATTTATTCGATAAAGATTTAAAACTTCGACTGGTTATTTATTTTAAAAAATGAACTTTATTGAGAGTACTAACATAGAGAAAACACAAAAAAGCGTATATGCAAATAAATTCTTTTTCATATACATTTTTGATGTAAAGTGTTCGTTTAATAAGCCAACTAAAGGAGGAAAGACCTGTTGGGATTTGAAGCTCAGTATCTAGAGCTTTTTAATTCTAAAAAAAAAGAGTAAAGCGGGCGATAACCAATTTTCATTTCATTTATTAACTATATAAAATAAAGCTACGAAGCGGATAAAAAGAAAAGAAAAAAATTTAGTCAACGCTCTTATATATTTGTGTAAGAGGGGCTTTACACACAAAATTAGCGCTTAATATATATAATTAAAGAATCGATGCCGCGTAGGAAAGATAAACAGGACTACCCCCTTTTATTCAACATAAAAAGCATAACACGGGGACAAACAATCTTATTGGAACATCTTAAACTATCTCCAAAAATTTTATGCGGCAAACACATAAATAAAGCAGGTGCGCAATAATCTACTTTTTAAAGTAGATTGAATTAACACGTTTATTAAGTTGACGCGAGGCTAACCTTTTACGTCGTAAACTACTACTACACTAATGTATACCTAACTGTAATATTTACACTCTTAAAAATTAAACACTGTTAGGATTTTAGCACGCAATTATCTAAGTCGAATTATTGCTAAATCATGCTTGAAAAATCATGTACTCGCTAATAGACTCGGAGCGCCCCTCACGGGGCTAGAAGGTTTTTTCGCGGCATACGCGAAAAAACCTTCTAGTGCGAGCGAACGATCCCCTTAGGGGATCGTCGCTCCCCCCCTTCGGGGGGGTAGGTTCGCTCGCAGAGTCGGACCCGTGAGGGTGGCGTCCCTCACGGGGCGTCGTAATTGGCCCCGTGAGGGGCGCCAACCCGTGAGGGACGCCGACGGATTTGGCCTCCCCCGCCCCTGGCGGGACGGGGGCCAAATCCGACCCAATTCCGAGCGCGTCCCCCGCCAGGGGCGGGGGACGCGTCCTCCGTCGGATTTTTGTAGGTTCGCTCTCCCCCCGTAGGGGGGTCGAGGTCGCTTATTACGCTTTAGCGTAATAAGGTCGCTTATTACGGAGCGCTTGCGCTCTGCGAAGCGCTCAGCTACGCTGAAGCTTCGCACTAAAGCGTAATAAGCGCTAGGATTTTTGCGTCCGCAAAAATCCGACGCTAGGATTTTTGCGTCCGTCCGAGCGAATAGCCCCGCTATTCGCGAGGCTAGGTTCGCTCGGAGAGCTTCGCTCGCTGAGCGAACCTACAAAAATCCGACGAAGGTCGCATAAATTGCGTATGCAATTTATGCGCTCGGAATTGGGTCGGATTTGGCCTCCCTCACGGGGGCCAAATCCGCCGGCGTAATTGGCGCCCCTCACGGGGCCAATTACGACGCATGCGCCAATTCCGACTCTCCGAGCGAATCTAGCCTCGCGAATAGCGGGGCTATTCGCTCGGACGGACGCAAAAATCCGAGCGCTTATTACGCTAAAGCGTCCCTCACGGGTAAGCGACCTCGACCCCCCTACGGGGGGAGAGCGGACCTACAACTCGCAGACTTGCGTCGGAATTGTCCGCCCCCCCCCGCAGGGGGGAGGCGGACAATTCCTAGCGCTTCGCTCACGGGTTGGGTAGGATTTCGCCTCCCTCACGAGGGCCAAATTCGACACAAATCCGAGCGCTTCGCTCACGGGTTTGCCCCCCCCCCGTAGGGGGGAGGGACGCCCCCCTAACGTGTCATAGTAGGATTTGTACCATGACAAATCCTACCCCTAATTTACGTAAGACAATCAGGCTACCTCCTGTAACCGTCCCAAGAGGGGAGCGTCCCTCCCCCCTACGGGGGGGCAGGGCTCCGTCGCAATTCGCCTAGGCAAATTGCTATTAGGAATTGTGTCGGATTTGTGCCCCCCCCCCGCAGGGGGGAGGCCCGTGAGGGCGGCCTCCCCCCCTGCGGGGGACGGGGCACAAATCCGACACAATTCCTCGACCTCGTACGTGATAAAATCAGACATATTGCTACTCTGAGCGCAAGCGCTATTCTTTTAAGCCAAATTTTATTTACGTTTACGTATAATAAAAACGTTACTGAATTTTTTAGGTTTACGCGTTAATTTACCTAAAGCAGGACGTCCCCAAGGTGTTAATGGTCGACTATGTCCAATAGGTGCACGTCCTTCCCCACCTCCATGCGGGTGATCAACTGGGTTCATAGCTGAACCACGTACAGTAGGTCTTACACCTAACCAACGTGAACGACCAGCTTTACCTATTGTTAAATTATAAGCTTCAACATTACCAACTTGTCCAAGAGTAGCCCAACTATTTTTTGATATAAAACGAATTTCTTTTGAAGGTAAACGCACTGTTACAAAATCACCTTCTTTAGCTAAAATTTCAACTAAAGAACCAGCAGCTCTTGCTAATTGGCCCCCAGAACCAGGTTGAAATTCAACATTATGAATTTCGGCACCTAAAGGGATATTACGTAAAGGTAATGAATTACCAACTAAAATAGGCGCATTTAAATCAGAAATAATCATTTCACCTGGATTTAATCCACGTGGATGTAAAATATAACGTTTTACTCCATCTTCATAATGTAAAAGAGCAATTCGTGCATTTCTATTTGGATCATATTCAATAGAAACTACCTTAGCAGGTACTCCAATTTTATCACGTCTAAAATCAATTTCACGATATAGACGTTTATGACCCCCACCACGATGACGACATGTTATAACACCACGGTTATTTCGCCCGTTTGATCTTTGATTGTAAGAGGTTAATGATTTTTCAGGTTTTGTACGAGTCAATTCACTAAAATCAGAAACCGATCTATTACGTGTACCTGGTGTACACGGATTTAATAAATGAATTCCCATAATTAAATATTTTGCAAAAACATTATTTGATTTTTTTTTTTATTAAAGTTAATAAATAGCATTTTTAATGTTGCCCAGATACAAAAAAAAGAAGAAAAAATATTTCCTTTTAAAGCTAATAGGTCCCCCTCACGGGTCCCATATATATGGGATATATGGGAGCGGAGGACGCCTCCCTGACGGGTTTGCGTCCCTCCCCCCGTAGGGGGGGGGCAAACCCGTCAGGGAGGCGCTAGGAATTGGCGTATGCAGCGTCCCTCACGGGTTGTCCTGCACGACCCTATACAAATAGGGTCGTGCAGGACAACCCGTGAGGGACGCTGGTACTCGCGACGATCCCCTTGTCGAAGAAATTTCGTACGAAATTTCTTCGATTTGGGGATAGGCGCTCCCCCCCTTCGGGGGGTAGGTTCGCGAGGAGAGTCGGACCCGTGAGGGTGGCGTATGCAGCGTCCCTCACGGGTTGTCCTGGACGACCCTATTTGTATAGGGTCGTCCAGGACAACCCGTGAGGGACGCTGGTACTCGCGACGATCCCCTTAGGGCCCGTGAGGGCGGCGCTCCCCCCCCGAAGGGGGGGAGCGACGATCCCCTATATATATAAGGGGATCGTTCGCTCGTACGAGTACGAGCGAACTAGCCTCGCTAGTCGCTCCCCCCCTTCGGGGGGGTAGGTTCGCTCGTAGAGTCGGACCCGTGAGGGTGGCGTATGCGTCGTAATTGGCGTGCGCCAATTACGCCGGCGGATTTGGCCCCCGTGAGGGAGGCCAAATCCGACCCAATTCCGAGCGCATAAATTGCGTACGCAATTTATGCGACCTCCGTCGGATTTTTGTAGGTTCGCTCAGCGAGCGAAGCTCTCCGAGCGAATCTAGCCTCGCGAATAGCGGGGCTATTCGCTCGGACGGACGCAAAAATCCTAGCGCTTATTACGCTTTAGCGTCCCTCACGGGTAAGCGACCTCTGCGAGCGGACCTAAAAACTCGAATATTTTCTCCCCCGCGGATATAAGGGGGTAAAAATTCGACTTTTGAGAAAGGGGGGTCGCCCGTGAGGGGATCTGCGAGTTGCTTCCCCGCCCCATATATATGGGGCGGGCCGAAGGGTGGAGAGTTTCGCGCCTCCCTCCCCGTGAGGGGGGGCGCGAAACTCCCTTCGACCCCGTGAGGGGCGCTCCGAGTCTATTCGCGAGTACTAGAAAAAAGTCGAAGTTTTAAATATCTGCTATATCCCCTAATATATATATATATATATAAGGGGAGGTATTATTCTACTTTTCCCCCCCCTTATATATATATATTAGGGGGATATAAAATTCTATATAATTTTCTTCGATAAAAATATACTTATAGGAAACTGCATTACTTTATCCATTATATAGTGTGCAACATTTGTATATATTTTATATAAAATATTCGCCTTAAGGGGGAATATTTTAAAATTTGGCGGGCGTTCGTAGCCCGCGCCGCCATAAGCACATTGGAGGAAAAGAAATCAAGTTCCGTGCGCAACTCTACAATCGGGTTATGTTTGGAGAGAAGTTAGTACGAGTGTCGCGCCCGCGCAAATACACTAGTCTCCTTAGTACGCAAACTTTGATTTCGTAATAGTGAGAGCACTAAGGACCAATTTTTATACATAATATAAGCATATTATTAGAATAACTCTAATTAAAAAGATTTTAATAAATCTTTTAACAAAGGAAGGAAATTCAACATTCACTTTTATAAAACTATGTCCGCGTTTTTCCTATATATAGGAAAAACGCGGAGATCTCGAAGAAAATCCTATAAATATAGGATTTTCTTCGATAGGTAGTACAAAAAAAATATATATATTTCCATAATATATATATATAAATCTATATAAAAAATAATTAATATTTATTCGACGACGAATGTTTTTAATTCAATTAATTAATTCCGTTTTATACAAATAGTTTTATAATCTATGATGGAATAAATATCCAATACCTCGATTTACATATGATTAATCCATATAACGAAGTTATAACAGTCTTTTTTATGAAAAAAAAAATTAAAATTTTTTTATAAAAGTCGAAGTTTTTAATATCGAAGATATTAAACATCTTTCTCGAATAAATTGAATATTCAATTTATTCGAGAAACTCGTACTCGCGAATAGCCCCGGAGCGCTTGTGTCGGAATTGTCTTGTCCCCGCCCGTGAGGGGGACAATTCCGACGCAAGTCGCAGACTTCGAACCCCCTTTCTCAAAAGTCGAATTTTTCGTCCGCCGGTACCGGCGGGTCCCCTTCGGGGGAGAAATTATTCGAGTTTTTAGGTCCGCTCTCCTGCCCATATCCCCAGAGGTCGCTTACCCGTGAGGGACGCTAAAGCGTAATAAGCGCTAGGATTTTTGCGTCCGTCCGAGCGAATAGCCCCGCTATTCGCGAGGCTAGATTCGCTCGGAGAGCTTCGCTCGCTGAGCGAACCTACAAAAATCCGACGGAGGTCGCATAAATTGCGTACGCAATTTATGCGCTCGGAATTGGGTCGGAATTGGCCTCCCCCGCCCCTGGCGGGACGGGGGCCTCCCCCGCCCCTGGCGGGACGGGTCCGCCGGCGTCCCCCGCCCCTGGCGGGGGAGACGCCCCGTGAGGGACGCCAATTCCGAGCGCGTCCCCCGCCCCTGGCGGGGGACGCGTCCTCCGTCGGATTTTTGTAGGTTCGCTCAGCGAGCGGACCTACCAAAATCCGAGCGCTTACCCGTGAGGGACGCTGGGGCGGCGCGTCCCTCCCCGAAGGGGGGGTAAGCGACCCCCTCACGGGGACCCCCCTACGGGGGCCCGTGAGGGGGGCAGGAGACCCGTGAGGGGGACCTATAAAACATCGTCAATAGAAATTTATAGCGGAGCGGTCAGTAAAGATTAATTAAAATCGTTATTAGTTAATTACGGATACTAATTTGAGCCAATTTACGATTTAGGTTTTAAATTATAATTAATCGATTGTCCTTCTTTTAAGGTTACAATAGCTCTTTTAAAAGAGGGACGAAAACCTTGTGCCATACCAACACGAAGTTGTTGACGAGGTGGTATGTGTGTATTAACCGCAATAACATTCACATCAAATAAATTAGAAAATAATTTTTTAATTTGAGTTTTAGTTAAGCGTTTATCAATATCAAACGTGTATTGGCGATTCTTATATAATGCTAAATATGTTTTTTCTGTAATAACAGGATATTTGACTAAATCTATATTAAAAGAAATAGATTGAATCGACATAGTAGCATCCTTTGTTTCTTTTTCTGTTGCTTCAGTCATCTGATTTTTAGGTAGGAGTTAAGAAAAACTTTGAAATTCAATTTCATATATATTAGGTATATATAAATATATTAATGGATGCACAAAGCACACCACTATTGTATTTGCCTAATTATGCTTAAAATGAGCCCCCATAAATATGCATAAGATGCTAATTTGGTTTTTTAACACTAACAAGCTATATACAAGTAGATTACTTGTACTTAAAAGGGAACGGCTTTTCAAATAGCAGCTTTGCTTCCGTAAAGTCTTATATATTTTGTTGTGGAAGTTTTTGTGCCAATTTTTTTTTAAGTCTTAATTGGGTCGTATTAGGCCCCCCCCCACAGGGGGGAGGCCCGTGAGGGCGGCCTCCCCCGCCCCTGGCGGGACGGGTCCGCCAGCTTCCCTCAAGGGTTGGGTAGGATTTCGCCTCCCTCACGGGTAATTTTGGCTAAATCCGTAGGTCCCCCTCACGGGTCCCATATATATGGGAGCGGAGATCGCAGAGCGGAGGTCCCATATATACATATATACATATATACATATATACATATATATGGGAGCGAAGATCGCATATTAAGGAGCGCCCCTCACGGGGCGCTTCCCGACGGCCTCCCCCGCCCCTGGCGGGACGGGTATCCGCGGCCGTCGTGGCACAAATCCGAGTGCAGAATTGGCGTCTACGTCGTAATTCTCGCCCGTGAGGGCGCCTCCCCCGCCCCTGGCGGGACGGGTTTGCGTCCCTCACGGGTTTGCCCCCCCCCGTAGGGGGGAGGCCCGTGAGGGCGAGAATTACGCGACCTTAGCACCCAAGAAGAAAAAAATATAAGCCGGGGGCCGCTTAGGTAAGGCACAATCTAAATATTAGATTTATTTTAAATAAGTGTCTTCTTAACTCTATTTTTTTTTAGTATTCAAATAGACTTATTCTTAATGAGAACTATAAATTTTTAATAATTTTGAAAAGAGTTGAATTACAACAAAAAGCTCTATTAAGTTTCTTTTTTTTTTCTCTTTTTATTTCGGGCAAGAGGTTCCGCGGTTGCGCTCCCCTAAAACGGCAGCTTATAACTACCACTTAGTGAAGCATTAGTATCTATTTTATGCTACCCTTAAGTAGGAGTTACTATGCTTAATAAAACTAGAAAATTATTTATTAAAAAGTTTGTCTCATCTATTTAACCGCGTTTTAATAATACATTAGGATGTTTATCAACTTCATACAGCTATATAGATAAAAGCATTAAAATAAGTCAAATGCGGTTAAATAAATAAGAATTATTTATCTTATACTCGCGAATAGACTAGGAGCGCCCCTCACGGGGTCCTGTCCCGAAGGGACCCGTAATAAGCGACCTGACGCTTCGCACTATTCGCTCCCCCCGCGGATATAAGGGGGGTAGGTTCGCGAGTAGAGTTGTAATTGGGTAGGATTTTGCCTCCCTCTCGCGAGTATACGAAATTTATTCGACAAGGGGATCGTCGCGAGTACCAGCGTCCCTCACGGGTTGTCCTGGACGACCCTATACAAATAGGGTCGTCCAGGCAACCCGTGAGGGACGCTGCTTACGCCAATACCGAGCGCCTCCCTGACGGGTTTGCGTCCCTCCCCCCTACGGGGGGGGGGTCAAACCCGTCAGGGAGGCGTCCTCCGCTCCCTTATATATGGGACCCGTGAGGGGTACCTACATAAAAGAAAAGTGGCGTGCCTATTAGAGGCACGCCAGATACCCCCTCACGGGCCCGTGAGGGGGTAGTTCTTTTATATAAAATAGTCTAATTTTATTTAGTCAAACACAGAGCGAAAATCTAAAAAATGAAATAAAAAAAATTTCAAGTTCGAAAAGCTATTAATTCTATACTTAAACTTATTGTATTCTAAAAAGCCCCTTCGATGACCCCCTTCGGTAAGGACACTAAATGTAAATAAAATTCACAATTGTTAAAGGATAATTTGCTTCGTTCTATAAATTTATATAGGGATGAAATAAATTACTTACCAAGATCTATACAAAAATACAGTAAAAGTCGTACTTTAATATTAATCTGTGGTAGACCTATTGGAGTCACGAAGAAAAAATTATTAGTGCGTCCCTCACGGGTTTGGCCCCCCTCACGGGGAGGGGGGCTTCTCACGCCAAGTGACTTTTTTTTTTTATTTTTTACCGCGGGGTTTACGATGTTTACTTTAACTCCGTTACCCTAAAGGTTAAAGGTGGACTCGACGTTTTTTTTTTCATTTTTTGTTTTTATTTTTAATTTTATTATGTATTATCAAAATTACAAGTCTTTTTTTTTAGTTTTGTGCGTAAGTTTTGTACAACCTTTAAAGAGAAATAGTGTACGAAGACTCCTTAAAGCGTGTTATCAAATAAGACACTGACCTCCTTTTTAACGACTGGATCCGCCAGCAAGTCGCAGACTTCAGAACCCCCCTTTTCTCGAATATTTTCAATATCTTCGATATTGAAAATATTCGAGAAAAGGGGGGTCGAATATCTGCGAGTTGCTCGAAGGGAGTTACGCGCCTGACGCGAAACTCCCTTCGACAAGCACTTAAGGATCAATGCGCCCTAAAAGCGAGTACAGTACGCTTAAGGCACGATAGGTTAAATTAAGGGTGTTTGGTAAAACACTCCTTGTTACAAAGCTTCAACCTTGATTTCCGTTTTTGACATAACGTAAGTTACGCCTGAGGACTTTGCCTACTAGCTCCTTGGTGTCTTAACCGAGATTGGTCCCTCATTGGCAATACTCTAAGGAAACCTTGACGATGATGTATATGTTGTCACAAATCCCGGCAGTAGTTAACTCAGGCAGGACTAGGTCAACAACACAAAAAGTCGCGAGTCCGTCGGATTTTTGCGTGGTCCGAGCGAATGGTCGGATTTGTCCACACGCGGACAAATCCGGGCGCGTAATTGTCGAAGACCTTTTACGCGTCACCGCTATTCGCGAGGCTAGGTTCGCTCGGAGAGTCGGAATTCTCCCCCTCCCCGTAGGGGGGGGGGGGGGGGGGGGGGGGGTGTCCCCCCCCCCCGGGGGGGGGGGGGGGGGGGGGGGAGAATTCCGACGCGTCCCTCACGGGGCAAATTCCGAGCGCCTCCCTCACGGGTTAGCGTCCCTGTCGGGTTTGCCCCGTCAGGGAGGCGACCTCCTTCGTATTTTTGCACAGTCCGAGCGAATAGTCGGATTTGTCCACGTGCGGACAAATCCGGGCTCGTAATTGACGAAGACCTACCCGTGAGGGACGCGTAACCGCTATTCACGAGGCTAGGTTCGCTCCCCCTTTGGGGGGAGTCGTAATAGGGTCGGACCCGTGAGGGCGCCTCCCTCACGGGTTGACCCGTCAGGGGGGCGCCCTCACGGGTCCGACAGCGTCTTAATTGGCGCACGCCTAATTAGGCGTCCCTCACGGGTTAACCCGTGAGGGACGCGAAATCCGACCCAATTCCGACTCTCCTCGCGAACCTAGCCTCGCGAATAGCGGGGCTAGTCGCGAGGACGCTGTCCTAGCGAATAGCGGGGCTAGTCGCGAGGACGCTGTCCTCGCGAATAGCGGGGCTAGTAGCGAGGACGCTGTCCTAGCGAATAGCCCCGCAGCGCTTGTCGAAGGGAGTTTCGCGTCAGGCGCGAAACTCTCCACCCTTCGGCCCTATATATAATATATATAGGGCCGTCCTTTAACAAGTCGAAGACTTCGAACCCCCCTTTCTCAAAAGTCGAATTTTCCCCCCCTTATATCCGCGGGGGCAAAATATTCGAGTTTTCTCGTACGAGCGAACGATCCCCTTATATATATATATATATAGGGGATCGTCGCTCCCCCCCTTATATATATAGGGGGGGTAGGTTCGCTCGTAGAGTCGGAATTGGGTCGGACCCGTCCCGCCCCTGGCGGGACGGGTCCGCCGGCGTCCCTCACGGGTTGGCGCCCCTCACGGGGCCAATTACGACGCCCCGTGAGGGACGCCAATTACGAGCGCGTCCCCCGCCCCTGGCGGGGGACGCGTCCTCCGTCGGATTTTTGCGTCCGCAAAAATCCTAGCGCTTATTACGCTAAAGCGTAATAAGCGACCCCCTCACGGGGCGGGATATGGGCAGGAGAGCGAACCTACAAAAATCCGAGCGCTTACCCGTGAGGGACGCTAAAGCGTCCCTCACGGGTAAGCGACCTTATTACGCTTTAGCGTCCCTCCCCGAAGGGGGGGTAAGCGACCCCCTCACGGGGACCCCCCTACGGGGGGAGAGCGGACCTAAAGAAAATTATATATGTCCGCGTTTTTCGACGAAAAACGCGGAGATCTCGAAGAAAATCGAAGATTTTCTTCGATATAATTTTCTTTAGGTCCGCTCTCCCCCCGTAGGGGGGTCGAGGTCGCTTATTACGGAGCGCTTGCGCTCTGCGAAGCGCTCAGTCGGAATTCGCGATCACGATCGCGAATTCCTAGCGCATAATTTGCGTACGCAAACCCGTGAGGGATGCGACCTACGTCGGATTTTTGTAGGTCCGCTCTCCTAGCGGACCTACAAAAATCCTAGTGTCGGATTTTTGCGTCCGCAAAAATCCGAGCGCTTATTACGCTTTAGCGTAATAAGCGACCTTATTACGCTTTAGCGTAATAAGCGACCTTATTACGCTTTAGCGTAATAAGCGACCTGAAGTCGGATTTGTCCGCGGACAAATCCTAGCGCATATTACGCTTCAGCGTAATATGCGACCTTCGCACTAAAGCGTAATAAGCGCTAGGATTTTTGCGTCCGTCCGAGCGAATAGCCCCGCTATTCGCGAGGCTAGATTCGCTCGGAGAGTCGGAATTGGCGTATGCGTCGTAATTGGCGTGCGCCAATTACGCCGGCGGATTTGGCCTACGGCCAAATCCGACCCAATTCCGACTCTACGAGCGAACCTACCCCCCCGAAGGGGGGGAGCGACGATCCCCTAAGGGGATCGTTCGCTCGTACGAGAAAAGGGGGGTCGAAGATCTGCGAGTTCCCCTCACGGGTCCCTTCGACCCCGTGAGGGGCGCTCCGAGTCTATTCACGAGTACAAGAAAAGATACGTAAAAATATTAGATTGAATAATAGTGGGATTTGTCTACGCTTTGTCGGATTAGTCCTCTACAAGTGTGTCAGTCCACCCTGCGGGTGGACCGGTTCCTTTAGGGGGGTTGCCTAAAGCTCCGGACCTACTCGTATTTGTACCAGCGGAGGTTTCCCCTTTATATAGATATAGGGGGTAACCTCCGCTGTATTATATAGAAAAGAACCACTGGGTTATCAAATCAGAGGTACGGCTAGCAATACAATAATATGTAGTATTTAGGATATGATGGTTGGTAAAAGAGTTAGAACTTAAGGGGAAGCCATCTGGTAACATTTTTCTAATATGTTACCTTGATATTTAAGCCAAATATCATTGTTTAGACGTTGATAACTTAATAACTAAAACTTATTTAAGTTTAAAGTAATTCTTTTCTCGAATAAAATTATATATAATAGAAATTATTATATAAAAATTATATGCTAGAATTAATACATATGTATAGACTTTTACTATAAAAAAAGAATATTAATTAATAATAATATTAATAATTAATATTCTATTAATAAGTTTAATAACTGTTGATGTATAAGAAACCGAAGAAAAAAACAGAGCATAATTCCTCCTAATAAACAGCCTAAGAAAAAGGGAGTGGAGCTCTGAAGAATAGATCACCTTAGTAGTTGATTTATTGTTTAAATCACAACCTTATTTTAGTATTCTTAAAAGAAAAGATATACAATTACTATCTAAAAGTCGAAGTTTTAAATATCTTATATATTTAAAATCTTTAGGTCCCCCTCACGGGTCCCTTATATAGGGGAGGTCGCTTATTACGCTAAAGCGTCCCTCCCCGAAGGGGGGGTAAGCGACCCCCTGACGGGGACCCCCCTACGGGGGGAGGGATATGGGCAGTAGACCCCATATATATGGGAGGGGGACCTACAAAAATACGACACTAGGATTTTTACGTCCGTCCGAGCGAATAGCCCCGGAGCGCTGCCCTCACGGGTCCTGCCCTCCTTCCTATATACCCAGTGGTCCCTTACCCGTGAGGGAGGCGCCCCTCACGGGGCCAACCCGTGAGGGAAGCGCTAAGAATTGTCCCCCTCCCCCCCGCAGGGGGGAGGGGGACAATTCCGACGCAAGCGCTCCGAGTCTATTCGCGAGTAAGAGTTTTCCCCCTCTTATATCCGCGGGGGAAAAAAAAAATTCTATTGTCGATGTTTTCGTGTACTCGCGACGATCCCCTATATATATAAGGGGATCGTTCGCTCGTACGAGTTTTTCTATTAAAAAGTAATGCTCCCAGTAAAAAAAAAAAGGATACTTATAACAATGAAAAAATTGAAGATGAAATGAAAAACTTAAAGAATTTTTCAAAAGAAAACTCTTAAAAGTAATTTTTAAAAAAGATTAATTTTAATCTCATATTACAAAAGTCGTTTACTTTCTAGTGCCAAGCCCGGCCCCCGTGAGGGGCCCCGTTAGAAATAAAGGGGCCCCTCACGGGGGCCGCTTATTAGTTATTTCCAGTTTTAAATACAAATTTGAAATTCTATTTAATTAGAGTACAGCAAATAAGTTATAGCTAGGTCGCTTATTACGCTAAAGCGTAATAAGGTCGCTTATTACGCTAAAGCGTAATAAGGTCGCTTATTACGCTAAAGCGTAATAAGGTCGCTTATTACGCTAAAGCGTAATAAGCGCTCGGATTTTTGCGAACGCAAAAATCCGACACTAGGATTTTTGTAGGTTCGCTCTCCTGCCCATATCCCGCCCCGTGAGGGGGTCGCTTATTACGCTTTAGCGTAATAAGGTCGCTTATTACGGAGCGCTTGTCGAAGGGATTTACGCGTCAGGCGCGTAAATCCCTTCGAGCAACTCGCAGATCTTCGAACCCCCTTTCCCAAAAGGGGGTTCGAAGTCTGCGACTTGCGCTCTGCGAAGCGCTCAGTCGGAATTCGCGATCGCGATCGCGAATTCCTAGCGCATAATTTGCGTCCCTCACGGGGCAAATTATGCGACCTACGCTGAAGTCGGATTTGTCCGTGGACAAATCCTAGCGCAGATTACGCTTCAGCGTAATATGCGACCTTCGCACTAAAGCGTAATAAGCGCTCGGATTTTTGCGAACGCAAAAATCCGACACTAGGATTTTTGTAGGTTCGCTCTCCTGCCCATATCCCGCCCCGTGAGGGGGTCGCTTATTACGCTTTAGCGTAATAAGCGCTAGGATTTTTGCATCCGTCCGAGCGAATAGCCCCGCTATTCGCTCGGACGTACGCAAAAATCCGACTAGGATCCTTTAAATCGAATCGTCCCTCTCCCCCCTGCGGGGGGGTCGGACGATTCGATATTTAAAACTCGAATATTTTATCCCCGAAGGGGGAAAAAATTCGACTTTTTGTTAATCAAATTACTGAGTTATTTCAAATTTATAGGGATTTCTTTTCTTATTTTTTTATCTATTAAGAGATAGATTTATATTAATAGAATAACTTAATAATTAAGTTTTATTTATAACTAAATAGGTCCTTAATTGAAAAATTGAAATGAAAAGTTCGTATATAAGGGAATGAATAATAACTTTTATTAAGGGTTACTAAAAAAACAACAAATAGAAAAATAGAATTAGAGATTAGCTTTAGCGTGTGACGAACCCCCTTTTGACGTATATATAAGGCGGTTCAAGATCTGCGAGTTGCTTCCACTTCCAGGACGGCCCTATATATATATAGGGCCGTCCTGAGTATTTAAGCGCATGACGCGACCCTCACGGGTCCCTTCGACAAGTCGCAGACTTCGAACCCCCTTTTCTAAAAAGGGGGGTCGAAGATCTGCGAGTTCCCCTCACGGGTCCCTTCGACAAGTCGCAGATCTTCGAGGACGGCCCCCTCCTCCTAAAGAGGAGGGGGCCGTCCTCGAAGATCTGCGAGTTCTCGAAGGGACCCGTGAGGGACGCGCCTCCCTCCCCGTGAGGGGGGCGCGTCCCTCACGGGTCCCTTCGACAAGCCTCTTCCTTATTTGGGGAGGTTTACTAGTTTACCTCACGAAGACGCATTCTTTTTTGATATTTGTTTATATCATTTCCCTTACGATTCATTTTTTTTTTTATGGCAATGCGCACACCTGAAGAATTAAGTAATCTTATTAAAGATTTAATTGAAGAATATACACCAGAAGTTAAAATGGTGGATTTTGGTATCGTTTTCCAAGTAGGTGACGGTATTGCTCGTATCTATGGATTAGAGCGAGTAATGTCAGGTGAATTATTAGAATTTGAAGATGGTACATTAGGTATTGCCTTAAACCTAGAAGCTAATAACGTTGGTGGTGTATTATTAGGTGATGGTTTAAAAATTACAGAAGGTAGCCGTGTACGTTGTACAGGTCGTATTGCTGAAATTCCAGTAGGTGAAGCTTACTTAGGACGTGTAGTTAATTCATTAGCACAACCGGTAGATGGTAAAGGTCCTATTAATACAACTGATACACGTGCAATTGAATCTCTAGCACCCGGTATCGTATCACGTCGTTCAGTATATGAACCTTTACAAACAGGAATCGTTTCTATTGATTCAATGATTCCTGTAGGTCGTGGTCAACGTGAGCTTATTATTGGTGACCGTCAAACAGGTAAAACAGCGATTGCTGTTGATACTATCTTAAACCAAAAAGGTAAAGGTGTAATCTGTGTTTATGTAGCTATTGGACAAAAAGCGTCTTCAGTTGCTCAAGTATTAAATACATTAAAAGAGCGTGGTGCTTTAGAATATACAATTATTGTTATGTCAACAGCAAATGAACCAGCTACTCTGCAATACTTAGCACCTTACACTGGTGCTACTTTAGCGGAGTATTTCATGTATACAGGTCGTCCAACTTTAGCGGTATATGATGATTTATCAAAACAAGCACAAGCTTACCGTGAAATGTCGTTATTATTACGTCGTCCACCTGGTCGTGAGGCTTACCCTGGGGACGTTTTCTATCTTCACTCTCGTCTTTTAGAACGTGCCGCTAAATTAAGCACAGCTTTAGGTGAAGGTAGTATGACAGCATTACCTATTGTTGAAACACAAGAAGGAGATGTATCAGCTTATATTCCAACAAACGTTATTTCAATTACTGATGGTCAAATCTTCTTATCTGCTAGTTTATTCAACTCTGGTTTACGTCCGGCTATTAACGTAGGTATTTCAGTATCTCGTGTAGGTTCAGCTGCTCAACCTAAAGCCATGAAACAAGTAGCAGGTTCTTTAAAATTAGCGTTAGCACAATTTAGTGAATTAGAAGCTTTCTCACAATTTGCTTCTGATTTAGATCAAGCTACACAAAACCAATTAGCGCGTGGTTACCGTCTGCGTGAAATTTTAAAACAACCACAAAGTACACCTTTTTCATTAACTGAAATGGTTACTAGTATCTATACAGGTACAAAAGGCTATTTAGATACTTTACCAGTTGAAAAAGTAGTACCTTTCTTAGCAGGTCTTCGTAACTATGTTGCGTCAAATCATAAACAATTTGAAACAATTATTAATGAAACAAAAACATTTACACCTGAAGCTGAAGGTATTTTACAAAAAGCTCTTACAGAATATCTTACAGAATTTAAAGCAAGTTAATTCATTTGACTTGGAGCGCTAAGTGGTGGAATCCTATTAAGGAGGGAGACTTTCGAATTTGTCGTTTGACAAATCCTACACCCCGTGAGGGGCGCTCCTTAATAAGTGCTAAGGTACTCCCTCCCCCCCTTTGGGGGGGGAGGGAGTACCTTGCGTCGCGCCCTTTATCGAATAAATTCATTACTAGCGGACCCCTCACGGGGCTAGTCCGTCCCCCCCCATATTTATGGGGGGGGATAGTTTTAAATATCTTCGATATCCCCCCCCATAAATATGGGGGGGAGGATCTCTGCGTAGTCCGAGCTAATAGCCCCGGAGCGCTTGTCGAAGGGACCCGTGAGGGTCGCGCCTGACGCGACCCTCACGGGTCCCTTCGAGTGCGAGCGAACGATCCCCTTATATATATAGGGGATCGTCGCTCCCCCCCTTCGGGGGGGGTAGGTTCGCTCGGAGAGTCGGAATTGGCCCCGTGAGGGGCGCCAATTCCGACTCTCCGAGCGAACCTAGCCTCGCGAATAGCGGGGCTATTAGCTCGGACGGACGCAAAAATCCGAGCGCTTACCCGTGAGGGACGCTAAAGCGTCCCTCACGGGTAAGCGACCTTACCCGTGAGGGACGCTTTAGCGTCCCTCACGGGTAAGCGACCTTACCCGTGAGGGACGCTTTAAGCGTCCCTCACGGGTAAGCGACCCCCTCACGGGGACCCCCCTACGGGGGGAGAGCGGACCTACAACTCGCAGATCTTCGACCCCCCTTTTCTCGTACGAGCGAACGATCCCCTTAGGGGATCGTCGCTCCCCCCCTTCGGGGGGGTAGGTTCGCTCGTAGAGTCGGACCCGTGAGGGTGGCGTATGCGTCGTAATTGGCGTGCGCCAATTACGCCGGCGGATTTGGCCCCCGTGAGGGAGGCCAAATCCGACCCAATTCCGAGCGCATAAATTGCGTACGCAATTTATGCGACCTCCGTCGGAT
>Ga0306913_100308_pt1 | contig 18263 bp, 18 predicted proteins | sample AntDeeMetagen680_FD_190404 | JGI IMG/M metagenome (GOLD analysis project Ga0306913, IMG submission 190404) | Saline lake microbial communities from Deep Lake, Antarctica - Metagenome #680 (v2) (version 2) | ecosystem: Environmental > Aquatic > Non-marine Saline and Alkaline > Saline | place...
TCCGGCAGGTCGAGCTGTAGCTTTCCGGTCCAGATCTCGACCGCGTCAATACCGACAGGTGTCATACCGACCGATTGCGAGAGTGGGCTTATGGGTGTGTCGATGCTATATACGTCGACTGTCGAACTCTATACGCTCACAGCAATGAGGGTGTCATAGAATAGTTCTCATAGCGTGATGACGGTGCTTCCTGGATTGTCTCCGCGTTCGTCGTTGGTGATCGCAATAACGAGACGAAGGCACAGCGCGAGGAACACTTGTGCTCGTGCGTGGACGCGGCCTCGGGCGCGAACGTGCCCGAGGCCGCAGTCCTTGACGGCGTCGTTGGTTCGTTCGACTCCACTCCGGCGGTTGTACGTCTCGTCTAGCGTCGATTGCTTCAGCTGAACGTCCTCGCTGTGTTCGTCGATGCGGGCTTCGACCCTGTACTCGATGTCTTTCGGATCGTCGGTGTTTCGTGCGTTGTACGGAGCGACTGGCACGACCCCTGCGGCCAGCAGGTGGTCGTGCCAGCCGAGCGTGTCGTAGGCGCTGTCTCCAAGCATCCAGATCGGTTTCTCGACGGCGAGCGCGTCACACGTGACGCGCATCGCCGTCTCCTCTGGCGCTTGCTTGCTCTCGGTGAACTCCGCGGCAATCGGGATCTTTTGCCCGGTCGAGACGATCGTACAGCCGTAGCCGTGGTAGTACTCTTCGGCGGTTGGATCGTAGCCTTTCGACGCGTCTTGGTCGGCGGGCATCGTCCTCACGTCGGTGGAATCGATGGAGTAGGTCAAGTCGAGCAGGCCGCGGCAGGCGGCCTGCTCGACGAGGCGGTCGAAGACCTCGTCGACGACGTGTTCGAGGTCGGTGAGGAAGCGATCGACCGCGTCTCTCGACGGCGGTCGATCGAAGCCACAGCTGAGCCAGACGACCGTGTTCTGGAGTTCTCGCGTGACTGGACGGATGCCGTAGACGTTCTTGTAGTAGCAGTGCAGGAACGCTCGGAAGAGTGCTGGTGGGTGATGATCTCGTGTTCGCCCCCGGCGAGCGGGGGCGAACACATCGAATTCTTCGAGAAAGTCGAACTCAAGATGCTCGAACAACGCGAGCGTCTCGGTCGCCATTACATTGAAGAACTCGTCGATAGAAGTCTCCTCTTGCAGGATGCTGGCGCTCGTAGACACAGTTCCAACATCCTGCGTCTTCGTGTGTGACGCTTTCTATGACACCCTCTCACAGCAATAACAAACAACCTACACTACAGCCACGTATTTATGTACCTCAAAACTAACTAGTCAGTATCCGATGTATAGGTCTAGTCCGGTCTCTCTCATTTTTCTTGGTATTGGTACATTTCTTAGTCACACGGTTCTCTGCCAACGGCTCCATTCGATGGGTAGCGACGCGTCGAACCGGGTGTCCGGACAACTGCTGTGTCGACATCCCGGCCCGGAGCGGATTGGCACTGCTGTAGAGTCACAGTCGGAACAGATCGGTGATGTAGCCCATGTCTGACTCGAAAAGCAAGCTCCCGTTTGTCGACGACACCCGTGGTGTCTCGGAGGTTGTCGGTTTTATACTGGTATTTGCAGTTCTTATACTTGCACTCTCGACATATCAAGCAGCTATTGTTCCACAACAGAACGCACAGACTGAGTTCCAGCATTTCGAGGACGTTCGAAACGAGATGATCGAGCTTCGTAATTCGATATCAACCGCCGGACAGGCCGACGTTTCGCAGTTCCCGAGTGTCACACTCGGAACGAACTACCGGACGCGAACCGTGACGGTCAATCCACCCCCACCAGCCGGGACGCTCCAGACAAGCGAGCCATACAATATCACGATTGCGAACAAATCCGGGTCACAAATGAACATCTCGACCCGGTTTATCGAGTACCAACCGGGCTACCATGAGATCTCTATCGGGTCGACGTGGTACGAGCATTCGGTGTTGTACCTCGACGAGCGGGATCGCGGTGGTGTGAGTATCATCGAAGAGCAAAATATTGTCAAAAATAAAACAGTACGCATCACCGCTCTGCAAAACCAGTTCCAAGAGACGGGAACGGGACGTGTAACGCTCGAACTGTATACACGAGATAGAGTGAACAAGTTCCCGAGTGGAAACCTCACGGTCAGAGTCCCGACGCGATTAACTGAAGATGACTATTGGGATGAGGCGTTGGCGGACACCGGTGATATTTATCAGGGTGTCGACTCGGATTCCGATGTCGATAGGCTCAATCTAAGCGTCAACGAGACCGATCTTGAGGTGAATACGGTGGGGATTCGTGGAGAGCCTGATGAGGGCCCGGGAAAGAACACCGCCCCGTACAGGGAAAGCGGGACGAGCCAAGATCCAACGGACCCGTCCAGTGATACCGCCGAAAATGTTGAAGTGGTTTCCGACAGTGGACAGACGTTTTGGGCGGCTAATAGTCCCCTGTTCGAGATTGAAAACACGGGCTCCGAATCCGCGACGATAACCAGCTTCACCATCGATAGTACGAGCAAATCACAGGTGAATGACGTCTTCGAAACGCAAACTGAAACTGGGTCGTACGCACAGGGTCAACACGAGGTATACATCGAAAGTTCAGACGACGGCGTACTGGAGATGGATGGACAACCGTACTATGAGGACGACGGGACTCCCCTTCTGATCGGAAGTACCGAAACGATGACTGAGCCAGCAACGCTAGATGCATCAGCTACAGGAACAGTATATATCCACGCATTCAGAAACAACGGCGACCAAACTGTGGGGATGTCCGGTGCGACGATCACGATAACACTCGGATTCAACGACGGGAGCTCGGCGACGTACTCGGTTGAGATTAATTAAATCTCCACCCAATATTCATCTCATTCTAAACTAAAAATAGAAAAATATTATTATATAATTCTAGTCACAGATAGTTTGCCGGTCGTATATAACATTTCAGTGTTGAAGCGGCACAATTGGGAATCAGCAATAATGTCCTCCTTGAGTACACGACATCATCATTGACCGTTAGTCTGTGAGATGAGAGCGAGCTTCGCTCTGTCAGCACCGAAGTAATTGATGGATATGACACCCATTGAAATGTTAAATTTTTGTGAATGAACGCCTGTAGTGCCGTATAGTAGTCTTGATACTCGGATAGCTCCCGGCCGTCACATCGGATTATTTTGTCAATTAATCTTCACCCGGAGTGACTTGTTTCCCAATTTTATATGTATTTACTCTTCGTCAATAACTTCCGGATCGGAAAAGGCGTCTTGGAGACTATCCAATCCATTGAGCCACTCCGAGACGATCCACGACTCGATCTCGTCGACCTCCGTTCCATCGAACTCCGCGCCGTCGATAATCTGGGTGCCAGCCTGCACGAGATATGCGAGCGCCGCGTCGACATCCTCTTCGTCGGTGGCGACCTCGATGGCCGCGTCGATACACTCCTCAACCGAGTACTCCTCGACGGGACCACCGATGATGTACTCCTCGGCCGCATAGAACACGGGAACGAGGCTGGTCTGGACGCTGTCGATCAACAGCAGTGCTTCCTCGCCGTCGAACTCCGGTTCGGCCATGACGACTTCGTTGATAAATTCGAGCTTTTCGAGGGTGGTCTCCTCGTCGACGCGACCGTCTTTGGCCGCCGAGATGACCTTCGCAATCGCGATTGTGGTGTCGTTTTGGAGGTTAAAGTAGAGGCGAGCGAAGTCCTCGCTTTCGGGGTCGAGTTCCTCGTCTTCGACCCGTGTCAGCCAATTTTGCCAGCGATCTTCGGAGTAAAACGTCTCGGCGGGCTCATCTGTCATACGTCATTACTCTGGGTGGGGACTCAAATGCCTTTCTTATCGTTCGACTATCGACCGCGATAGCTGGTCACAACCCGGATGATAGCCGTTGACTAACGCTTTAGTAGCCAGAGTATAATCTCAGCCAACTGCTGACAGACGGATCACGACTCCATCACTGACGACTCACGAGAGCGTCGACTCGGTGTCGATTCCGTAGACGCGCTCGGGAGTCTCAACGTGTGCGCGATGGATTGCCTCGTCGTACCCCTGCTCGCTGAGCCATCGGACGCGACGCGGGACGGTTTTCGGTCCCAACACAGCTCCGGGTCGGTCGGGATCGTCGATGAAGTCGGTCTCCATCAGGAACGAGTCGCCCGACTCGGCGGCCGTTTCGATCCAATCTTTGTTACTCATCACGCTCGGCGTCGGGCCTGCCAGTCGACCGCCCGCGTAATGTTTGACGACCTTGTGTGGCGCAAGCCCTCGCTCTTCGGCCCAGTCAGCGATCTCGGTCAGGTCTTCGCTGGCCTCGGTGTGGAGTTGGACCGCACAGTCGACTTCGGCTCCCAGTGAAAAGGCGTGTTTCATCACGCCGTTCGAAGCATCCCACACAGCGTCGCTCACCTCGTAGTGCGGTCGACCGGATTTAAGACCGAGTGCCCGCCCGTCGCCCACATAGTCGGCGGCAATATCGAGCACGCCCTGCATGCAGTCGCGGGCCTCGGCTGGCGAACAGCCGCGATCCTCGATGAGTCGACTAATTAGGCCGGGATGGGCACCGACAATTGGCCACGCGCGTCCCGGGAGTCGCTCAGTTGCGTCGGCGGCGATCTCGACTGTGGTCTCGAAGACGGACCTGAAATCCTCGGGATCGGTTGAGTCGACGCCAAGTTTCCACGATGGTTGGTTGACGATCATGAGGTGGGTGCCACCGAGTCGTGCGAATTCGTCGACAGCCTCCATTCCTCGCCCCTTCTCGGGATCGAGATGCAGATGGTTGTCGAGAACTGGCGTTGCTAACTCCTCCATAGCAGGGTATTCGGTCGTGGACTCAAAAGTCGGCAGGTCTCGTCCTACTCGAAGGCAAACTGGATGGCAGTTTCAGTGTCGACGACGGTTGCGCCGGGCTGGTCGGCGAACCCCTCGTGAAGTCGGTCGTAGGTTTCGGTGACGGCTTCGACGATCACGTTTGTCTCGCCGATAACGGGCATGAAGTTGGTGTCGCCGCGCCAACGAGGGACAATATGGGTATGGATGTGGTCGCCAATCGAGCCGCCCGCGCCGTCGCCGAGGTTCATCCCCGTGTTGAATCCATCCGGGCCAAGCCCGCTTTTGAGTGCCCGGATCGTCACCTGTTTGAGTCGGGCGTGATCCAGCAGTTCGGCCTCGGTGAGATCCTCGTACCGTCCGACGTGTCGACGAGGGATCACCATCGCGTGGCCGGGGTTGTACGGGTAGTTGTTCAGGATGACGAACGTCGACTCGCTTTCGGCGACGATCAGATTCGACCGGTCGTCGTCGGCTTCGGGGAGGACACAGAACGGACAGCCATCGAGCGAGGCGTTTTTGTCCTCGCGTTCGATCCACTCGATTCGCCACGGAGCGAAAATCTGGTCCATACACAGTACAGTCAGTAGCCCCGTATAATCGTACCCGTTAGGCAGTGGCTACTATCATATTGTGGTGACTGTCAGCGCTGTTGGCTACTGGTTTTATTCTCGTGTGTGGCCTACCACACGACACATGGCCACAACGCCCTCCACCCCGGATAACACCGTTGAGTACTGTTCAGACTGTGGCCGAGAGACCTCCCACGTCGTTCGCGTCGAGATCCGAACTGAGAGCCAGAAAACGGAGAACGCGGAGTTCTCTCGGGAGCCGTACCGCCTCACACGGTGTGTCGACTGCGGATCCGAGTCGACGATGCGCATGAACAACGCCTAGTCCCCACTCAACGCCAGCCCACGACACTGCGATCAGTCGAAGCCGTGGATGCCGCTGGTTGTTACCTCACAGCCATCCTCGGTGACAATAAGCGTGTGTTCGGCTTGGCTGACTAGTTGACCGTCGGCTTCTTTGAGTACGGGATAGCCTTTGACGACGTCGGCCATTTTGAGCCGTCGGAGCGCCATCTCCGACCGTGAACTGTCGAGCCAGCGACCCGCAAACGGCAGGTCATCGAACGCCTCCAGTTCGTCGAGTACCTGTCGAGCACGCCGATCTCGGACGTTTCCATCGCTCACCTGTTCGTAGATCTCTTCGGTACCACCCTCGCCGACTTTCCCGCGGCCGTCGGTAGCGAACGGCTCGATAGCGATGGCTTGGCCGACTTCGAGTTCGACGCTTCGGTCGACCGCGCGGTTCGGGATATTTGGCCCCGTGTGGGCGTCGTACCGCTCGACGCCGTGGCCCGTCAGATTGAGAATTGGCGTATAGCCGTAGCCGTCGATGACGGCCTCGATTTCTCCGCCGATTGTACCGACTTCGACTCCGGGACCGACTGCGTCGACGGCGGCTTCGAGGGCCTGCTCGGAGGCTTCAGCCAGCTCCGTGTTACCGGTGTAGTCGACCGTCACGGCGGCATCAGCGATGTAGCCGTCGACGTGAACCCCGATATCCAGACAGATCATCTCGTCGCCGAACTCGGTGTCATCGTCGCGGGCGGGCGTCGCGTGCGAGGCTTCCTCATCAATCGAGATGTTGACCGGGAACGCCAGTCCGGCACCCGACTCTCGGATGGCGTCTTCGGCGTATTCGGCGACTTCGAGTTGGGTGACGCCCGGTTCGATCATCGCTCGGGCCTCGGTCATCGTCTCGACGAGAATTTCGCCGGCCTCGCGATAGCTGTCGACTGCGTCGTCATCAAGGGGTCCGATACTCATACACGGCCCTATAGGAGGTCGTCCGCAAAGAGGTTCCGACCGCGACGAACATGGGACGACAGTGTTGTGGGACCGCCCGGTTACTGCGGAGTGTCGGGACCGACCGTCCGGTCTCCTGTCCCGGCTGGCTTGGCGGTCGAACTCGCGTCGACATGGAGCCGTCCAGTTCCCCAAAGGGTGATCTCCAGACCAGCGTGATCGAAACTCAACATCCACGACTCCGAACCATCGTCACGGTACAACTGCAGCAGCGTATCCGGATCGATGCTCTCTGCGAGCACTGGAACTTCTGTCGACCCTGTTGTGACTTCGATTGCCTCGACAATCGCCGTACAGGGGTTCTGTGTCGACGGATCAAACATCGTTCGATACATCTGGTCGTCGACACAGTGTGAGTCAGACGCTGATACAGTCATCTGTGATACACTATGACATGAAAGAACTTAATCATCTCGCTCCGATTTTCAGCGGTGATACTGTCGACCCGGAGACGGTGTATCAATCGGTGGGTCGAAGAACTGGTCATCTATCGAGTTATTCCCAGAGAGATACAGCAATATTGTACTCTGCCTAGGATTACTCATAATTATTCCGGTGACACCGAGAACGGCAGGACTTTTAGGTTCCCTTAGAAACCCGTGACCGTCTATGAGCTACGATAAGATTGAGGTTCCCGAGACGGGCGAGCAGATCACGCTTGCCGACGAGGAAACCGGGGAGCTAAACGTTCCGGAGACGCCAATTATTCCGATTATTTACGGTGACGGGATCGGGTCGGATGTCGGCCCAGCCGCCCAGAAAGTGCTCGATGCCGCCGCTGAGGCGACCGGTCGCTCGATTTCGTGGATGCGACTGTACGCCGGTGGCTCCGCCCGAGAGAAATACGACGAGAACCTCCCACAGGAGACCGTCGACGCGATCCGCGAACACCGAGTCGCGATTAAGGGCCCACTAACGACCCCCGTAGGCGCGGGCTTCCGCTCGCTCAACGTCGCGCTGCGGAAAAAGCTGGATCTGTACGCCAACGTCCGACCGACCTACCATCTCGACGGCGTTCCATCGCCGGTCAAAAATCCGGGCGCGATGGATATGGTCACGTTCCGGGAGAACACCGAGGACGTGTACGCTGGCATCGAGTGGGAAGCCGGCACCGACGAAGTCCAAGAGGTCAAGGAGTTCGTCGAAGAGGATATGGGCTTCGACAACACGATCCACGATGGGCCGGTCGGCATCGGTATCAAGCCGATCACCGAGTTCGGCTCGAAACGCCTCATCCGCGAGGCCATCGACTACGCCATTAACAACGACCGACCAACAGTCACGCTCGTCCACAAGGGCAACATCATGAAGTTCACCGAGGGCGCGTTCCGTGACTGGGGCTACGAGGTCGCCGAGGAGGAGTACGGCGAGGACGTTCTCACTGAGGACGAACTCTGGGACGAGCACGACGGCGAGCAGCCCGAGGGCACCGTGGTCGTTCAGGACCGCATCGCCGACAACATGCTCCAGCAGATCTTGACGCGAACGGATCAGTACGACGTGATCGCCACGATGAACCTCAACGGCGACTACATGTCCGACGCCGCCGGTGCACAGATCGGTGGCCTCGGTATCGCTCCCGGAGCCAACTACGGTCACGGCCGCTGTCTGGCCGAGCCAGTCCACGGCAGCGCACCCAAGTACGCTGGCGAGGACAAGGTCAACCCAACCGCGATGATCCTCTCCGGACGAGAGATGCTCGACTACCTCGGCTGGGACGACGCCGCCCAACTCGTGCGTGACGCCGTCGAACAGACGATTGTCGACCGGACGGTCACCTACGATCTGCACCGGCAGATCGAGGGCGGCGAGAAACTCGCCACCAGCGAGTTCGCCGAAGCCGTCGTCGAGAATATCGACCAGTTGGCCTAACGCCACGCGAGGCGTCTCGACCACTCACACTGCTCTTTTTTGACGTCGTCGACCAACCTCTCTACGTTGTGGATACGGGTTCGACGTGTGGTATATCGTGTTTTATGACATAATTAGATAAAAAGAGACACATACCATCGGCCAGTTAGATACGCAGTAGATGTATTCGTGGGTCAGTCGACGATTGGAACAGACGTACGAGCGGCTCCTCCGCCGCGAGATCGGCGACGGGCCGACACACGTCGCAATCATCCAAGACGGAAACCGGCGCTACGCCCGCAAACAGGGCGACGACGCGCCGGACGGCCACCGTGCGGGTGCCGAAACATCCGAACAAGTCCTCAACTGGTGTGAGGAGTTGGGTGTCAAGGAGCTGACGCTGTACACGTTTTCGACCGAGAACTTCAATCGCCCCGCCGAAGAAAACGAGCCGCTGTTCGATATGATCGCTTCCAAACTCCGGGAACTCGCCGACAACGACCGGCTCCACGACCGGGAGGTCTGTATTCGGGCAATCGGCGAGATCGACCGGCTCCCCGAGCGTGTCCGTGAGGCCATCGAGTACGCCGAGACCGAAACCGCGGGCTACGACGGGTTCCGGCTCAACATCGCGTTGGCCTACGGCGGTCGCAACGAACTGCTCCGGGCGGCCCGGGAGGTCACCGCAGCGGTTGAGGCGGGCGACCTCTCGGCCGACGAAATCGATGTCTCGACCATCGAACAGCGACTCTACCGCCAACCGATCCGGGACGTCGACCTCATCATCCGCACGGGAGGCGACGAGCGAACCTCGAACTTCCTGCCGTGGCATGCCAACGGCAACGAGGCCGCGGTCTACTTCTGTGCACCCTACTGGCCGGAGTTCTCGAAAGTCGACTTTCTCCGTGGTATTCGGACCTACGAGTCCCGCGAGCAGTCTTGGCAACAGAGCAAGGTCGACCGTGCGGTCACGCTCGTCCGGGCCCTCGGGAGCCTCGAACTCGAAGAGGCCCGTCGTGTGGCCGGACGACTCCGCGAACAGCTCCCGCAGGCTGGCGTCCAGGCGGTGACCGACGAACTAGAGGCCCAGGGGTCGACCGAATCGGCCACCGAGACGGAACTGTCGGAGACCACCTCACCGAGTTCAGCCGACTAACACGCCTCAGAAGAGACCCGAGCCATCGACCCGTCTGACCGTGATCGTGACCGAGTCGACAACCGTCTCACTGTCGGTCTGGACGACACGAAGCTCGTAGGTTCGCTCGTCTCCGTCGTTCCACGGCGGCGGAAGCTCATTTTTATATGTCGGTTCGGGACCGAGTCGACCGCCCGAGGAGATCCGCTTGTTCGATCCGTTCGTCCGCTCGTAGGCCTCGATTTGGTAGCTGCCAGTGCGGTTGGGGAGCCGGTAGTCGAGTTCATATCTAGCTCCGTCGATATCGTTGATATCGTACACCGAGACGTTTTCGATCACGGCCCCGGTCGTCGGCTCACCGATTGTCGTTTCGTACTCCGCAGTCGCCAGACAGCCGCCGCCGGCCAGACTCACACCGACGAGCAGAGCCAGTAGTAACCGCCGGTTGGAATGAGGAACGGTCATTGTCTCAGGCTCCGAACCGCCGCTGTCTGTCCTCGTAGTCGAGCAACGCCCGGAGATAGTCACGTTTTCTGAAATCCCGCCAGTTGACGTCGGTAAAGTAGAGTTCGGAGTACACCGATTGCCAGATCATAAAATCCGACAGCCGTTCGGCCCCGGTTTTGATAACCAGATCCGGCTCCTCCCGGAACACGAGCCGGTTGTCGATCTGTTCGGCCTCGATTTCGTCGGGCGAGAGGTCGCCCGCGTCGACGGCCTCTGCGAGCTGTCGGACGGTTTCGGTGAACTCCCGTTTCCCGCCAAGCCCAATCGAAATCTGGATTGGCTCCTCGGCCTGCTCGGTGTCGTCGGGACCTCTGACGGCCATCGGTCGAGGGACCGATAGCTCCGCAAGCTCCCGGCGGAGCGTCGGGATCACTGCCTCGTCGAGCACGCTAACCGAGACGGTGATTCGCTCGGCACCGTATTCGACGGCCCACTCGAAAAACGCGGCCAGCGTCTCGTAGGCTCCCTGTTCGAGGAGGTCTCGCTCGGTGATGACGACCGCAACGTGGCGTGGGGGGTCTTCGGACTGTCGACGGAGCCGGACGGCGAGATAAGTGTCGTACAGCACTACCGGACACTCTGCCCGGAGCGGTAAAAACTCGCTGTCAGCGACATTCGGTCTGTTGGAGACGGTTCCCGCTCGACTGCCACCCGGTGGGCGGTCGAGACGGGAACATCCGACAACAACCAGTATCAGACGGCGTTTCGGCATGTCGGGACCGTTAAGTGTGTCTCGGGGATACGGCGTTGTGTGACAGATGGGTTCCGACGCGCCGGTGGATTCGCCGCTGTCGCCAGCCTCGCGCTGGCGGCTCCAGCGCTCGGCCCGTCGACGGCAATCCCCTTCGCAGTGATCGCTCTCGTTGCGGCCGTCGGCATCACCGACGGCCCGCTATTCGACCTGTTTGCTCGCCCCGGTGACTGGGAGGACGGTCGACTCAACGGGCTGGCTGGCTTTTCGCTTGCCGCGGCGGCCCTCGCCCTGTTGGCGACCGTTCCCCAAACTCCACTGCCAGTCGGTATCTTCGTCGGGACGCTATTCATACTCGGCTTCGGAAACCTCGGGATGGAGGCCGTCCGGACACAAACCAGCGAGCCGTTTTTAACAGTCGCTGGTTTCGTCGCCACTGGCTTTCTGGCCGGGATCGGTGGCCAGTATCTGGTCGACCTCCAGCAGGCCACACCGGTCGCGTGGTCGTTGATCACGTTTCTGGCTATCGTCGGCGCGCTGATCGCCGCCCTGCTCCGGGAACTCCTCTACGAGCGGGACGACCCGCTGGTGTTGCTCTCGGTGGGGCTCGTACTGTGGCTGTTCGCCGAACTCGTCGGGACGATGCCGCCGGTCGAACTCGTCGCCGCCCTCGTAGTCACGGTCGTCCTCGGGGCTATCTCCTACGGGTTGGGCACCGCGTCGGTCTCAGGAATGCTCACTGGCGTCCTGCTCGGCGTGCTGATGATCGTTCTCGGCGGCTTCGGCTGGTTCGCCGTGTTGATTGCGTTTTTCGGTATCGGTGGGCTCTCCTCGAAGTTCCGCTACGGCGACAAGGAACAGCGCGGCGTCGCCGAGGACAACGATGGAGCCCGCGGCACTGGCAACGTGTTGGCGAACGCGGCGGTCGCGCTCGTCGCCGTATTAGGATTCGCCATCGTCGACGGAACCGGCCCGCTGGCGGTGGCCTTTTTATTCGCCTTCAGCGGCTCGGTGGCGACAGCGCTCGGCGATACACTCTCCAGTGAGATCGGCGGGCTGTTCGACTGCCCGCGGCTCATCACGACGCTCAAACGCGTCGAGCCCGGCACCGACGGCGCGATCACGTGGCAGGGCGAACTGGCTGGCCTCGCCGGAACCGGTCTCACCGGCCTGCTGTCGATGGTCGTCCTTCCGCTGGGGGCGATGTGGCCCGCCGCTGGCATCGTCGCGTTCGGCGGCTTCGTCGGGATGACCGTCGACAGCCTGCTGGGGGCAACCCTCGAAGGCGGCCGACTCGGCAACCAATGGGTCAACTTCCTCGCAACACTCAGCGGCGGGCTGTCGAGCGCCGGACTGGCCATCTGGCTCCTTTGAGATGACACCCCAGCCACCCATCCGACCTGCTCGCTCGGACGACGGGGCTGTACTCCAACAACTCCAGTCGCTCCTCTCGGAGCCGAGTCCCGGACTGCTGTCGACCGCCCTCGCCGAACGGTCGACTGCTTCCATTGGGTCAGCGAGCGCGCTCCAAACGTCGACGCTGCTTATAAGTCCAGACAGCACCGACCAGCCGGTCGGCTATCTGCTCGCAGTCGGCGGCGAGTCGACACATATCGCTGAACTCGCGGTCGACCCCGACCATCGCCGAGAAAATCGGGCGACGGCTCTTTTACAGGAGATCTGTACGAACGCGACGGAGCCGGTGACGGTTCACGTTGCAGCGGACAACGAACCCGCGCTATCGCTCTACCGGCGGGTTGGGTTCGTCGAGCAGGGTCGCTCGTCGGAGCTATTCGAGCGTAGTGACGGACTAACGCTGGTGTATGATCCGTCTACGAAAGTAGACTGAGGCTACCGATCAGACTTCGACATCGAGTTCGGCCGTCCGGAGCTGTTCGGCCGTAAGCACGCGTGTATCGACCGGCTGTTTGACGAACTCGCCGGTCGACCGAGCGACGATGTGGTCGAGATCGCGTTGGGTGGCGATATCCAGCATCTGTTGGGTGAGTTCGCCGTCGAACACGAGGGCGAACACGTCGTCGCTGGTTTCGAGCGCTGAGACCAGTTCCTCGAGGTCGACTTCTGTGAGTAGCTCGAACGATTCCGAGAGGAGCCGGGCGGTCCCAGTTCCCTCGTCGATGACCTCACGCACGTGACTTTGTAGCGTCGCGGGTGTCTCCGTCTCGGCTTCGGTCGGAGACTCGTGGGCTACCGCCTCGCCATCCGGCGTCTCGTCGGCTGTCGGTGTGTCGACTGTCGGCTCCGAATCAGCGCCCGTCGACTCCGGATCGGTTGTCGAAGCTGGATCGACCGGCTCCGTTGACCGTTCGGTGGTTTCAGTCGAACTCGTCGGGATCACTTCGACCTCGGTGGGTGACTCCGAATCGGCGTCCGTCGACGTGGTCGTCTCAGTCGCGGCACTCTGCTGATTCTCGGTGTCGGTTTCGGATGGGGCGGTATTGGTGTCCCCGGTCTCGACGAGGCCAGCGATGGTTTCCCGGATGTTTTGGACGTCCCCGAGGCGGTCGGCGGCGATCTTCTCGCGGAGCAGCGAGTGGACCTCCTCGCGGGAGAGGTCTTCGACCGATTGGTCCGCCGGCGCGAAGACGACGTAGTCGACGTCGCCGACCTGCAGCAGCTCTCGGAGGATGAGTTCGCCGCCCCGGTCGCCGTCGACGAAGACGGTGACTGTCTTCTCGGCGGTCAGCGAGGCCACGGCGTCGGGGACGTTCGTCCCCTCGACGCCGATTGCGTTCTTGATGCCGTGTTTCAACAGCTGGAGGACGTCGGCCCGCCCCTCGACAATGATGATCGCATCCGAGGAGGTGACGCTGGGTCCGGCCGGGAGACCGGCGTACTCGGCGATCTCGTCGACCTGGGCCGACTCCCGAACGTCGGTCAGTAGCTCCTCGCTGGAGATCGCGGTCTCGTCGAAGGCGGTCGCGAGGAGCTCCTTGGCTCGGTCGACGACCTCGCGTCGTTTGGCGGCCCGAACGTCTTCGATAGAGGTGACTTCGATGGTGGCTCGACATGGGCCGACGCGTTCGATTGTCTCCAAGGATGCGCCGAGGACTGCCGTTTCGGCCTTGTCGAGACTCGTCGCAATCGTGAGCTCGCCGAACGACTGGCCGTTTTCCGAACTAATCTCGACATCGATGCGACCGACTTTCGAAGACTGCTGGAGGTCTCTGAGATCCAACTCGTCGCCCAACAGGCCTTCAGTTTGGCCGAAGACCGCGCCGACGACGTCGCTCCGCTCGACGACGCCCTCGGCGGCGATCCGGGCGTGAATAAGGTATTTTGCTGTATCGTCCATGGTGTGTTCCCTTTGGGGAAATGATGGTGATGACTCTGAATCCGCAACTGCTCTAACACTCTTTATAAAGACTGTGGTCCCAAATAGCTGTCGTCCACTCGAAAACGACACAATCAGTCACGGTAGCGTCATCGAGCCGTTATTTATCGATTTTTCCAGCGAGCCAGTCGCTGGCCGTCCGAAGTGAGACCAGCGGTTCGGGTGGGGCGTCGTACTCGAAGATAATCCACTCCACGTCGGCGTCGGCAGCTGCATCCAGACAGCCATCGAGATCCACGTCTCCCGTCCCGAGGTCGACGGCCAATCCACCACCGGGGGCGGTCGAATCCAGTCGCATATCCTTGAGATGGATCGCCGTCAGTCGGTCGGCATACCGATCAATGAGTCCGACCGGATCGGCGTCGGCGGCCGCCGCCCACCCCACATCCAGTTCCAGCCCGACGCCGGTTTCGTCGAGCAACACGTCCAAGGCGAACGTGTCGTCGACCATCTCGAACTCCGCGTCGTGGTTGTGATAGGCCAGCTCAAACCCTGCCGCATCGAGGTCTGCGGCAACGCTGTCAATCGCTGCTGCCGCGCCGCGAATTGTTCCGGTCTGGAGCCGCTCTCGGTCGAGATATGGAATCACGACCGTCTCGACACCGAGCTCGCGGTAGGGTTCGACCGCGCTCTCGACGCCGGCTTCGAGCGTCGACAGTGGAATGTGGGCGCTCGGCGCACTGAGGCCCAACTGATTAAGCGTCGACCGAATCGCCACCGGATCAATCCCCAGCCCCGCGAACTCGACGCCGTCGAATCCGGCGTCGGCAACCGCCTCGAGCTGGGCTGTCACCGACAGTGATGAGGCTTCCATCGTGTACAGTTGGACAGCAGTTTTCATGGCTGAGCGTTTGCACCGAAGCAGATTATAGCTCGTGACTGATCGGATACCATGACTCTCTCCCGATACGACACTCTCAGCCGGGAGTGTCGACGCGAATTATTGAAGAACTTATTTCTTCAATGGGCTGTTCTGAGGGTAGTTAGTAATATTTAGGTGCGTCTGTCGACTACCAACGCTAATGACAGTCCGTCTTCGAACCCTGCTGTGGGTGGTGACGTTCACCGTGCTGGTCGTCTTTTCGGTCCCGTGGTTCCTCTGGGGTGACTCACGGACGGCCGCCGGTCTCCCACTCTGGCTGTGGTGGCATATCGGCTGGATGGGGCTCGCAAGCACCGTTTTCTACCTGTTCACACGTACGGATTGGGATCGATATATGGGGGTGAGCGATGTCTGAACTGCCGCTCCAACTCGGGGAACTGCCGCTCCAACTCGGTATCGTCGTCGGCTATTTGCTACTCGCCCTAGTGATCGGGCTCGTCGCCTATCGTGTGTCGACCAACGTCGCCGAGGATTACTATCTCGCCAATCGGTCGATTGGGACGCTGGTGCTGCTGTTTACGACGTTTGCCACGCTGCTGTCGGCCTTTACGTTCTTCGGCGGGCCGAACCTCGCCTACGCCCAAGGCCCCGAATGGATTCTCGTCATGGGCGTGATGGATGGGGTGTTGTTCGCCATCCTGTGGTATCTCATCGGCTACAAGCAGTGGCTCATCGGTCAACAAGAGGGGTACGTCACGCTCTCGGAGATGTTGGGTGATCGGTTCGGGTCGACGCGACTTCGCGGCCTCGTGGCTGGCATCAGCCTGTTTTGGCTGTTCCCGTACGTCATGCTCCAGCAGATGGGCGCTGGCGAAGCGATTACCGGCCTGACTCGTGGGGCGGTCCCATACTGGGCCGGTGCGGCGCTTATTACGGCGTTTATGATCCTTTATGTCGTGATCGCGGGGATGCGTGGCGTCGCGTGGACCGACACGATTCAGGGGCTGTTCATGCTCTCGGTGATATGGATCGCCGTCGCGTGGGTCCTGTCAGCGGTCGGTGGAGCAACCGAGGCGACTGCGGCCCTGCAGTCGACTAACCCCGAATTTCTCAGCCTCGGGAGCAGCTTCTACACGCCAGCGTACATCATCTCGACGGCGGTCGTGATCGCCTTCGGCGTCACGATGTTCCCCCAGATCAATCAGCGCTTTTTCGTCGCCGGCTCCGACCGCGTCCTCAAACGCTCGTTCGTGCTCTGGCCGGTGTTGGTCCTCCTGTTGTTCGTCCCGGCGTTCCTGCTGGGCACGTGGGCGGCTGGCCTCGGCATCACGGTTCCCGAGGGGTCGAATGTCCTCCCAGTTCTACTCGCTGAGTATACGCCAGTGTGGTTCGCCGCGCTCGTGATCGCCGGCGCGCTGGCGGCGATGATGTCGTCGTCGGATTCGATGCTGCTGTCCGGCTCGTCGTACTTCATTCGGGATCTCTACCGACCCTTTATTGACCCGACGCTGGGCGAGACCCGAGAGGCGTGGCTCGCCCGCATCGGCGTGGCCGTGTTTGCGACAGCGACCTTCGTCGCCAGTCTGAGTCGACCCGGCACCCTCATCGAGGTCGGTAACACCGCCTTCGGTGGGTTTGCTCAGTTGACGCTTCCGGTGATGGTCGCACTCTACTGGCGCGGGACGACCCGCAACGGGATGCTCGCTGGCATCGCAGGGAGTCAACTGCTGTACCTCACACACGTCTTCATCCCCCCGGTGACCGTCGACCTCGCGGGCAGGACGATTCCACTGTTCGCTAGAAGCTACGGCGGGTGGGATGTCGCACTCGCCGGGATGGCTCTCGGCGCGCTGCTCACTGTCGGTGTCTCGCTGCTGACGACACCAGCGGACGAGGAAGACGACAGTCGGTTGATTGTCGGTGCCGATTAGGGACCGCCTACTGACCGATCAACCCAACTGATTGCCCTCACAGACACTCACTGTGAGAGCCAATCACAGCTATGTGAAACGTAGCTGAATGTATGTGCAACTACCTGATGATGAACCGACGAAATTTCTTACGGGCATGTACGGTAAGTGGGCTTCTCCCGGGCGGCGTTGCTGCGTCTATCCATGGCGCGAGTGCACATCAAGCGGATGGAACAGCGACCACTGGCTCCGAGTCAGCCACTGTTCCGGTCGAACGCGGTCGACGCGTTGTGAACCAAGCACAGTATGACGACGGAACCATCCCCGACACACCACCGTCGTACAACTCCGAGACGGTCGCAGTCGACTCCCAAACTGTCGACGAAATCACGGCGGGCCGGGAGCTGTCGGCCGAACTGCTCGGCCGACTCAATGAACTCGCCGGCACGCAACTGGATTTTGATTCCAGCACCCACACTGTGAGCGTGAGCAGACAGTCCACCGCTGACGGACTCCGGCTGTTCGTCGACTGTCCACCCGGAACCAACACCGGCCGGATCGATTCCACCGTCGAGCGAATTATTGATCAGCTTGGCTCCGAGTCTCTCGAATCTCGACTTCCCGACCACGTCGAAACAGTCGACATACAGGTTCGGAACCGCCCGACAGAACGTCTCGAAGTCGACTGCCAGCGCAGCTTCGGCCGGTTTGCGGATGCCAAATACCGAACCAACGGGATCGCAATGGGAGCCGCAGCCAGAAGCGAAACGGTCGGGAAAATCGCCTCAACGGGGTTCCGTGGACTCCGCAACGGTCGGGGGGTCATCGTGACAACTGCGCATACATTTGAGACCAACAAAGACCAACCTCCCGCAGAGCTCCGTGGTGCCGAACTGTATCAGTCCAGACGACCCCATTCTGTCGGGCGGTGTCACGCAATCGACGGGCGCGTCGACGCCGCGGCGGTCGCCGTCGACACCGACAGCTACCCCAGCCGGTATCTCGCCGCCCCCGGCGGCAACAGCTACAATGACGAGCCGATTGTGGGCACCGCAAGCTGGTCGGTCCTCGAAGCCTACCACGCCGAAGGACGACCGATCTACAAACAGGGCGCGGTCTCCGGCCGCTGTGAGGGCCGGATCACCGAACTCAGTGAGTCAGACAGCGGCTATCGGGAGCTGGGCGTCGACATCCACAGCGCGGGCGGCGACTCCGGCGGTCCCTACTTCATTTCGACCGACGAGGGACTGCTCGTCGCAGGAATCCATAAGGGCGTTCGGTCTGTCGGCAGCCAACGAC
>Ga0306913_100409_pt1 | contig 15036 bp, 9 predicted proteins | sample AntDeeMetagen680_FD_190404 | JGI IMG/M metagenome (GOLD analysis project Ga0306913, IMG submission 190404) | Saline lake microbial communities from Deep Lake, Antarctica - Metagenome #680 (v2) (version 2) | ecosystem: Environmental > Aquatic > Non-marine Saline and Alkaline > Saline | place...
CTTTCTGTGACGCTCCACTCGTCGGAGTCAAGATACTGCCGTTGATAGCCATCGTCGGCGTCGAAACCGAGAACGACGCGCCACCGAAGCCCAAGAATCCCGAGAAGTGCGTCGGAATAGACGTAGGTATTCTGAAATACGCTCACGATTCCGACGGAACCGCCGTTGAAGGTCCCGACCTATCCGAGGAACGCGAGCGGTTGGGACGCACACAACGCGACCTTTCGCGGAAGCAACACGGCTCGGCGAACTACCGCAAGCAACAGCGCGTCGTGGCCGGGCGTCACGCCGACCTAAAGCGGAAGCGTCGGGACTTCCTACACAAACACTCTGCGTACTATGCTTGGAAGTACGACCTTGTAGCGGTCGAAGACCTCGACGCCAAGAGGCTGATGGAACTCCCATCCAATAGTCGGAACCGCGCCGGAGCCGCGTGGAGAACCTTCCTCCGAATGTTGGAGTGCAAATGCGAGCGAGAGCGAACGCACTACGTCGCCGTCGATCCGCGAGGAACGACGAAGGAATGTTCCAACCGCGGCGTTGCGACCGAGAAGCCGCTGTGGGTGCGCGAGCACTCGTATCCGTCATGCGGGTTCGAAGAGGACAGGGACCTCAATGTGGCGTACAACATCCTCTCACGCGGCCTCGACCAAGTAGGAGTGGTTCACTCCGATTCAATGCCTGCGGAGACTGCGCTCTCTGTGGGAACCAATTCGATTCCTGCAAAGCGCATCCTAGAAACAGGAAACCCCGTCCTCAGCGAGGCCACAAGGCCGAGCAGGGCGGGATAGTTCACAGCAGAACAACAGTGATACCGATGACCGAAACGATACCGAGGGCCACGGTTACCCGTCGACCGAGTTGCTGGGTACCAATTAGCCACGCGAGCCCGGCTTTGGTAAGCGTGTTTGCGATCGCACCGATCACGATACCGGTTGTCGCGACCTCCGGAGAGATCGTCCCCTCGGCTGCGAGCCGGCTCAATGTGAGTGTGATCGCGTCGACATCCGCGAGACCGGAAAAAAAAAACGCCGTCGCATAAATACCGGATTCACCGAACCACGTGTTAGCCAGCTCGGATCCCAGAAGGACAACGGCGAAGACGGCCCCGAAAAACAGCGCCGGTTGGAGTCGAAACGGGTTTTTCAGATCGGTCTCGATATCGGTCACCGTCGTCGAATCCCAGTAGGCCACGCCTGCAATGAAACTGCCTGCGACCGTCATCGCGCCGAGTGGGACGACAACAGCCGAGAGCAGTGATGGGTTGACAACCGCGACCTCGACGAGAGCCCGTGGGAACATGACGATGGATGCCACGACGATCGAGAACGAACTAATCTGATAGATACCGGGAGCTTCGCTCGTTCGTTCAGCCATCGAGACCGTTGTCGCCGTCGAGGAGACGAAGCCACCCAAAATCCCGGTCAGAGCGATCCCTCGCTTGGCCCCGATACTCCGGGTTAAAATGTAGGCACCGAAACTGAGCCCAGTGACAAACACCACCATGAGCCAGATGAACCGCGGATTGAGTCCATAGAGGACTTCGAGTTCGCGATCCGGCAAGAGGGGCAGAACCACAAACACGACGAGAATGAATTTGAGCGAGGCACGGCGTTCACTCTCGTCGACCTGATCGACGAGCCGATGAATGACCGTCTTCGAGGACAAGAGGACGGTGACGACACCGCCAATAAGGACCGCGACAGTAGCTCCCTGTTGAGAGTGCACCGTCAACGCGCCGAGGAAGACAGTGAGTACAGACGCAGTGACTGTTGTGAGTCCGATATCACCTTTCGTTACGGCTTTCGCGGCATAGGCGACAGTGAGCGGAACGGTGAGAGCGATGAGTGCAACTGATAACAGTGTTGGAAAAAACGCCTGAGTGATCGCACCGATCACTGCGAACAGTGGAAACGTACGACTACCGGCGAATATACCACCCGATTCAGCGTGCTCTCGCTCGAGCCCGATCAGTGCACCAATGCCCAACGCGAGAAAGAAACGAAGCAAAAGCGAGTCGATGATCGGGTCAAGCATACGAGTTAGGTTTCGGTGCTCCTGCTCACCAACTTTTTGTCAAGAAAAGACGCCAGTCACAGCGATTGACCTGTTGACTCCGAATTGCCGGTCGTTCCGAACGAAGCGACAGCCATGAGAGAACCCGACTCGCGATACGCCGCAGACCGGGACGCGAATACAGGGACGGGAGCATACCGGACCTGATCCGGGACACGCATTTGGCGCTCCGAGCAGAAGACCGAACTGATGGCCGAGTCGCCACATGCTCTACTGGCCGATCAGGTTCTGGATCGGGTCGACTCCCACCCCGAGGGGCTCCCAAGCGAGGAGGCCCAGCAGCGACGCACCGACTACGGCGAAAACACGATCGCTCGGGCCCGTGGACGCCCAGCAGTCGGCATCTTTCTAGACCAGTTCAATAGCGTCCTGATCTGGGTCCTGCTGGCCGCCGCCGGGCTCTCGATCTGGGCTGGCCACACCGTCGACGCAGTCCTCATTTCGGTCATCGTCGTGGCCAACGGCATTTTCGGGTTTGTACAGGAGTACCGTGCCGAACGAAGTCTCGAATCGCTTCGGGAGATGGCCGCACCGACAGCCATTGTCCGTCGGGAGGGGGAGCAGCACACGGTTGAGGCGACTGAACTCGTCCCCGGTGATGTGGTCGTTCTACGGAGTGGCAACGTCGTCCCGGCTGATGGTCGCCTGCTTGAGACGAGCGGTCTCGAAACCGACGAGGCAGCCCTGACCGGCGAGAGCACGCCCGTCTCGAAATCGATCGAGCCAGTCGATGCCGAGACGTCGCTCGCCGAACGGACAAGCATGGTTTATAAGGGGACGACGATCACCCGTGGGACGGCAACGGCGGTCGTCACCGAAACCGGGATGAAGACGGCAGTCGGCGAGATCGCCCACGCACTCGCCTCAACTGAAGAGACCCGGACGCCACTCCAGGAAGAACTCGACGAGCTGGGGCGGACACTCGGTGTTGGAGTCGTCCTGCTGTCGGTCGTGGTCGCACCAGTGCTGGTGGTTCGGGGGACAGAAGCGGTCCAGGCCGCACTGACGGCCGTCTCGCTCGCGGTCGCCGCGGTTCCGGAGGGGTTACCGGCGGTGGTCACACTGACGCTCGCAGTCGGCGTTCGAGGGATGTCGGCCGAAAACGCACTGGTCCGACGGCTCCCGGCGGTCGAAGCACTCGGCTCCGTCGACGTGATCTGTACGGACAAAACCGGCACCCTGACACGGGGACAGATGACCGTCAGCAGGCTCTGGGTGAACGACGCCGTCATCGATGTCGACACGGCTCACAACGGTGGTGGTGCGGTGGAATCCAAACCAGAACCGCCGGCCGAACGGGAGAAACTCCTCGTGCGGATCGGGGTGCTCTGTAACGATTCGACGCTCGAAGACGGCGACCCAACCGAGCAGGCACTGCTTGAGTTGGCCGATCGTCGCGGCGTCGATATCGAGGACATCCGGGCCGAACAACCACGAACTGATTCGGTACCGTTTTCGTCCGACCGAAAGTGGATGGGGACGGTCCACGACGACACCGGTTATATCAAGGGGGCACCGGAGGTCGTCATCGAGAACTGCGACCGGATGCTCACCGCCGACGGACCGGAGCCACTCACGGCTGAGGCCCGCGGGCGAATCGAGGCGATGGTTCGAGCCTTCGCTGACGACGCTCTCCGGGTTCTGGCGATGGCCTACCGCGAGTCGAACACTGTCGACGATCTCGACGGTAGACTCGTGTTCGTCGGATTGACCGGGATGATCGACCCGCCGCGGGAGGCGGTCGAACCGGCTATTGCGGCGACGACGCGTGCAGGAATCGCCGTCAAAATGGTGACCGGTGATAACGTCCGGACCGCGCGGGCAATCGCCGATTCAGTCGGGATCGGCACAGAGGTGCTTGCAGGGCGAGAGATCGAGCAAATGGACGACGAAACGCTTCGGGAGCGAGTCGAGTCGGTCGACGTCTTCGCACGAACATCGCCGGACCACAAGGTGCGTATCCTGGAGGCTCTCCAGTCGTGGGACCACGATGTCGCGATGACCGGCGACGGCGTCAACGACGCGCCAGCACTCAAAAACGCGGATGTCGGTGTCGCAATGGGCGTCCGTGGGACGGATGTCGCAAAACAGGCCGCCGATATCGTGCTGCTGGACGACAACTACGCGACGATGGAGCGGGCCGTCGAGCGCGGGCGGGCGACCTTCGATAACATCTGGAAGTTCGTCGCCTACCTCTTGACTGCCAACGTCGCAGAGGTGGCAATCGTCTTCATCGCCTCGCTGTACGGCTATCTCATTTTGCCAGCCGTTCAGTTGCTATGGATCAATCTGCTGACCGACGGGCTGCCAGCACTCGCTCTCGGCGTCGACCCCCAGAGCGGTGAGGTGATGTCACAGCCACCTCGCGAGTCCGACCAGGGTATCATCGGTCGAGAGATGCTCGGCTTGATCGGTGGAATCGGAACGGTGACGACGAGTGCGCTGCTCGTCTTGATGGCTGTCACACTCGGCGGTGCGCCGGAGACCACGCCGTATGCGATGACGATGGTGTTCACGAGCTTCGTCTTCCTCGAATTCGTCGGGCTCTACGTCATCCGCTGGCTGCGGGGGACGCCGACGCTGTCGAACCCATGGCTGACGGTCGCCGTTGTGGTCTCGGCTGGACTCCAACTCGCAGTAGTGTATACGCCACTCAACCGGTTTTTCGGAACGGTTCCCCTCACTGTAACCGACTGGGGAATAATCGGCCTCGTGCTTGCGGTCTGCCTCCCGGCGTACATGGCGGTCGCCATGCTGGCCTCGCGCTTCGCTCAGTAGCAGGGGCGGACCACCCGTTGGCCGAGTTGATCTCTTCTCAGCCCCGCAACCCGAGACTCCCGCGCCGGGAGCTCAGTCGAAATCGATGAGCGGCTTTATGATATTCTCCTCTTTGGTTTCCATCAGCTCAACGGCCTTGTCGATCTCTTCGAACTCGAACTCGTGAGTCGTCATCCTCAAGCCGATGTCGACGGAGCGGAACTGGAGGCCGTACTCGTCGATTTAGTGGTTGGGATAGACGGGTGTCTCACACTGATCCACTGGCAGTTCGTTATTGCGGCTTCGCAGATCTGACAGGGCGTCGTGACGCCCATCAGCGCGTCAGAACCGGTATCTCAGCGTGTTCGATCGCGCGTGCGGCGACGCTCCCGAGCAATCGGTCCGGGGCCGCGCCTCGCCCGCGACTGCCGAGGACAATCAGGTCCGCGTCGACCCCATCGGCGAACCGGATGATCTCCTCGTCGGGTCGGCCCCGCAAGACGTTGGTCTCGGCCGGGAGGTTCCGCTCGCGGGCTTCGGCGGCGACAGCCGCGGTCGCCTGTCGACCGCCCTCTTTGAGCAGGCCGACGATGCTCCGCGGCGCATCTTCGAGATCGTAGATCGCCGTGTCGACGACGTAGATCGCATGGATGTCTGCCCCGTACCGTTCGGCGATCTCGATCCCGTTTTCGGCGGCTGCCTCGGCGTCGTCGCTGCCGTCGGTGGCCACGACGATCTCGTCGTACAGTCCGTACCCCGCTCGAACGTCGGCGGTATCGCCGAGGGGAACCGACATGACAGGAACGTCTCCGAGCGTGATGACGCGCTCGGTCGTGCTGCCGAAGCGAGCACGCTCGGCCCCCGTCCGACCGTGGGAGCCCATCACGACCAGGTCGATGTCTTGTTCGGCCGCGTACGCCAGAATCGTTTCGTAGGGGACCCCCTGACGGATATGATCGACGCACTCGAGCCCGCTGTCGTTGGCTTGCTCAACGATCCTATCTGTGGCTGCCCGACATCGGGCTTCTTGCTGCTGGCGGAGCGTTTCGGCGTCGGCGTCGTCGAGTCCTGCGGGTTGCACACTCGTGTCGACGACCGACAGGATATGGACCGTCGCGTCGGCCACGCGGGCTAAATCAAGCCCGCGGGTGGTCGCGTCGTCGGCACCGGCGCTGCCGTCGGTGGGAAGCAGGATGGTCTCGTACATTTCGGGGTCATCTACAGAGGATACAAGGCGAGTGCCTCGGGGCTTGACCCCGAGGGTGAAGCCGACAACACCTAACCTACCAACGCTAATCCATATCTTTAGAACACCTGAGTCCCACGATTAGAGTATGGAAAAGTCGCTTACGAAGACACTCGTCTTCCAACTCCACTCTGCCAACGAGCGACTTCTCTCAAAAGCCTACCACGAAGCTCGATGGGTGTACAGCCAGACCATCCGATTAGCCACAAACGGAATGGACTGGGACGACATCTCGCCCCGTCTCGAAGATGAGGCCGACATCGTGAAGAACACCACGCAACGCATCGTCGCAAAGTCACTTGAAGCACTTCAGCAGTCCTACGACCGCGACAACTACAACACCCCCAGTCACGAGAAAACTGGTCCGTATCCGTTGCGGATGAACTTCACTGAAGGCTACAACCTCACGCTCGAAGATGACGGGATTCACTATCGAATTAGTGCCAAGCCGTACAACCCGGTGAAAGGCACGCTACGTGGCGCACCAGACAACCTCGAACTCCTCGAACAGGCTCTCGAAAGTGACGAATGGCGGGTGGGAATCGCTGAAGCGGTGGCTCGTAACGGCAACCACGAATTGCATGTCAACGTCACTCACCTCGAGGCAACCGTCCAAGACAAAACTGACGCTCACACCATCGTGGGTGTGGACATCAACGAGGACTGCGTAGCTCTTGCCGCGCTCCACCAAGACGACATCGTTGATTCACTGGTCATCGACTACCCTGAAATCAAGCAAGAGCGTCATCGGTACTTCACGATGCGAAAGCGAATGCAGAACGCTGGGCAGACAGCGTTCGACCAAGTGTTCGAGGACAAAGAAGAGCGATACGTTCACGACCAACTCCACCAAGTCTCCCGGCGAATCGTGGAGTGGGTTCAGCAATTCGAGTCGCCGCTCGTTGTGTTTGAAGACCTCAAGCACATGCGAGATTCGATTGATTACGGCACTCGGATGAATCGTCGATTGCACTCTCTACCGTTTCACAAACTCCGTTCGTTCGTCGCGTACAAAGCGGCGTTCGAGGGGATTCCGAGCGATGATATCGACCCAGCTTACACCATCCAGACGTGTTCTTTTAGTGGGTGTGAGCATACGACTCGGTCGAATCGTCGGAAGAAGCGGTTCAAGTGCAAAGCATGTGGTCGGCAAGACCACGCTGACCGGAACGCGGCAGTGAATATTGCGAAGAAAGGCTTGAAGTCGTTGAATCGAAATGTGCCTGCTCTCAACACGCTTCCGGTTGTTCGGAAACTGCGACGGCAGGCATCGGGCTGTGTGAATCAGCCGACCGTGATCCACTCGACCGTTCGAGGCCACCAAGCCGATGGTCGCGTGGGAGTGTCCGACTAATCCACGGGAAGCCTCGGGGCTTGACCCCGAGGCAGTTCACGGGCTGTACATGGAATTCTGTGAGAAACGTGGCGACGATCCTGTGACCGACCGGACCATTCACGACCGAATCAGTCAACTCCGACAGAAAGGATTTGTCGAAGCCGACGAACGCAACGACGGCCTGAGTGGCGGCAGCTACAATCTCTATGATCTAAACATCATGGCCGACGCCGTCGACGAAGCGTTGAACCTCGACGACTGACTTCGAAAAAGCTCGTGAAAAGAGGTGTGTGGTGGTCGGTGTAGGGCGACTCTCTTGGCTGATTGTGGGCTATTTACACTTTGAATCAGGGGTGTCGACGAGCCGCAGATAGCTCGTGAAAACAGGTGTGTCTATTCGTGGATCGGCGGTCGAAAGCTCATGAAAAGACGTGTGTGGTCGACGGCGGCGGCGCGGGTGTTGATCGAATTGTGAAGAAGGTGGTTACGTGACTCAATGCTCTACTTAGAGGATGGATGTAGCAAGTCGAGGATCGCCATTCAGTTGTCTTAGGATTGTCATCGGTTCCGAACGGACCCCAGTCACCATCCAGTCACTTGTCGGCCGACCCGTACAGCCCGTAGACGGTCGATCCGATCCCGAGGAGACGAACGGGACGGGGGAGAGCGGATTGAATACTGGCTCAAGCGTCCGCCGGGGGTGACGCCACGACCGACTGCGCTTTCCGTGTCACTATCCACGTCTGTGGGGCGCCGGCAAGCTGGAGGTACAGCGAGTGGAACTGGAGAATCCAGCCGAAGGCGATCCATAGGTAGGCAATGGCGACCGTCTCGACAATGCGGCGTGGGGTCATCGGTTCCGAGATTGCCGGATCGCGGAAGACCGCGTACGCGAACGACACGGCGCGTTCGGGAATGAGGAAGACGGTAAGTGCGACAAACACGGACAACGATAGGCCGAGCGAGACATCGAGGGCGAGGGTCGGGAGTGCAAGCGCCGGGAAGATTGCGTATACCGGCGCACTCAACGCAAGGAACAGCACCCACGACAGTCCGAGGCTCCGCTGTGGTCCGAGCTGCCGCCACGAACGGAGGACATCGCTGAGGTGGCGACCGGCCACCTGCGCCCAGCCGCGGGTCCACCGCTCGCGCTGCCCGAACAGCGACGTCCGCGTCCCCGGGAGTAGCTCGCGTGCCACCATCTCCGGAACGTACGCAACGTCCCAATCCGTCTCGAGGTACAGTCGGACCGTCAGGTCGATATCCTCGGTGAGCGTGTCGGTCGAGAAGCCACCGACATCCGGGAGAACCTGTCGCCGAAGCACCGCCGCTGATCCCGCAAAGTGGGCCGCCGCGAGGACATCGGCATTGAAGCGGTGGTCGATCCACGTGCTGTGCTGGCGTTCTGGGCTGATGAACCGCGACAGCCGTGAGGCATCGGTGTCAGTGGGCACCTTCCGCCCCTGAACGATCCCGATGTCCGGCTGCGCCGTCAGGATGCCCAGGGCGCGGGTGACGAATGCCGGGTCGACCGTCTCGTCGGCGTCGAGAATCAGGACGTAAGGCGTCTCAACGTGCTCCCACGTCGCATTCAGGTCGGCAGCCTTCGAGCCTCCGGTCGCCTCAGCGACCCGAACGCGGGCTGGGTGGTCATCCTGAACCGCGTACATCAGCTCCTGCGTGCCGTCCGTTGAGCGGGCCGCTGGCACCAAGAGAAACTGGAGTGGCGCGAGCGCCGTTACATTCTCCCGAAGCGACGCCGAGAGCGCATCGACTTCATCCATCGCCGTGACAACCACGGTGACCTCGGCATCTTCGAGGGATATGGGGTCGGCCCGTGCGTCATCACGGTCTCGACGCCATGCATGAACGAGCATCCCGTAGTTCAGCGCCACACTGACCAGAAGGAGGACCATGAACGCCCCGAAGACTATCGAGAGCAGCCACGGCGCCACGACGAAGATGCCCAACAGTAACCCGTTCACGATGACGAACAGAGTCAGCACATGCTGTGACACAGTCATGACGGGGCCGTCAAGGAACCGAAGCACGGGTGGGGCCCACCGAGGCGCACCGAGCACCGCGAGCGAGACGATTGCCGCTATGCCGGTCATAGTCGCAAGAAGACGCCTCTCGGGCGATTGGAGCGTCAGCGTCCCTGTCTGTGTACTCAGAGCCATCGTGATTGCGCCGAGGATGCCGACGACGACCGCACCGAGCAGTAGGGCCTCCCAACGCCGGCGATCCGTCTCGGGTTGGGGAGGAACTGTCTGCGACAAGAGCGTCCGCGCCCAAAACGCGTTGAGTAGCAGCGACGCAAACCCACTCGCGTACAGCACCAGCCCCGCACGCGGCACAGTCGGTCCCCATGAAAGCGTGAACAGGGACCCCGCGAATATCGACCCATGGCTCAAGCCCAACATCGTGGCGCGAGCACGGACGCTGCGCCTGACTGCGCGGACGTCGACAGTGAGCAGGAGTGCCTGAAACGCGGTGGCGAGTACCACCAACCGAACCGCGAGCGGGACTGGAGTGGCCCACAAGATGTCGGCGGCGAATGCGACACCGACAACGAACGTCACCCCCCCGGTGGCGACGACAGCGAGGTGGAGTGTTCCCCCCGTCTCACCTCTGGACGTCGTCCTAATCTCCGTCAACAGCGAGAAGAGAGCGAGGGTGCCACCGCCAACAGCGAGGAGCGCATACCCCGCAGGTCGGGTGCTCGGGGCCAACCCAACGCCGATTATTCCTGAGAGCGCGACAGCAAGCGATAGGGCCCAGACGGTGGCGTACAGACGCCCCGAAGACACGATGTGAGGTGGCCACGATTCGAACCAGCTACTCATGTTGGTCAACTTCCCCCGAGGGCCTGACTGTTCTAACTGTAATCTGGTTCGCATAGTTATCAGATTACTTATGCTCTGTGAGCTTATAAACCATATATATACCAATAAGTCATATTTATGACCCGTGCTTATCTCAATAGAACGTCTTTTTTGATAACAGCCGGCTGGAGACTGATGCTGGGGACGATGCGACCTACGGATCACACTCCTAACAAGGGTCGAAAAGCGAGCGTAGACACGATTCAAGGCGTTTACGCAAGAATATCGAATTCCCGTTCCAGACGCGATGACATTCTCTGCAAGATACGCGCGTTCCATCTTGCATGAGATGATCCGACAGCAATCTGATTTGATGATTCACTAACTGCTGCATAAAGAGCTTGTATCCATCTTATCGGTGCGATTGGACGTTGATAACAGGGCTTCCGTTTCTGTCCACCACAATGGTTACTTCCGTCGTATCCGCCGTGAAATGCAGGATTATATGTATTAGTGATTAAACATATAACTGACACCATCAATCGATTTCTTCTTCCACAGTTTCTCACGATAGAACTCTAAAAATGAATGCTAATTCCTATAGTTCGTTCGAGCCCCGGATACGGAGACTGCTTCCAGTTTTCGGCGTAGTAATGCATTGGCATACGCCCGAAAGTTATACATAAGAAGATTTATAGTTTCCTAAAACTTATATATCTTGAATGAGAGATAAGACAACCAACCAAAATTCGACGGGCATTAATCGACGACAGATGCTTGCGGGCTGTGCTGGGCTTGGTACTATCGGACTGGCAGGATGTCTCGACAGCGTCGTGAATCGAGCTGGCCAGTCGGCCGCAGAGAACGCAATCTCGAACAGAAATGCGTTCCCAGCAGCGTTCTTTGGGGGCGACTCGCGCCCGGATGGGACGCTAATTGAGTCTGATTACACACAAGACGACATCGAGATCGTCGTCTCCGGGGAGTACCGCGGGATCGAATCGTCGGTCGACCTCTACGGTCACTACATCAACTCGCTGATGAAGGCCGAAAATCACAACGATTCACGGAGACCCCGGATCAAAGAAATCTCCAGCGACGAAAACGCCCGGCAGGCAGAGGCACTCTACGACTATCTCGACGGCAACCCAACGGTCTGCGAGCGGTTCGTCGTCACGTTCCCGGACGCGCGGTTGGGTGACGGCGACCGGGCGCTGTCTAGGCATGTGACGCCCCCGCGACTGCTCAGGTCGACGACCGGCGAGACAATCGGTCGCGCACCGCAAGCTGACGACGGTAACATCTTCCAGTGGGAATCGGCAGTCCCACAGCTGTCGGCAGAGATCAAACACCCATGGCCACCGCTCGGAACAACGGGGCCGTTCAACCCGAATGAACAACTGATCGCTGCCGGCGGCGGTGACAACGGTACTGATCACACAGTGGTCAACATCGGGCCGCTGCTCGATGTCGGCCGAAACAATGACGAGCACAACGGGGTCTCGGTGTCCAACGGTGAGATCTCCGGGTTCTCTTGGAACGAATTCGAGTCGTGGGGCGAAGAGACCCGCGTTGGTGAGGCCTTGGTCTCGCCGATGTTACTCGCATCGGTGTCGGCTCAGCCCGAAGACTGCCCGGAGCCGATGCCAGCACTGCTGTTCGTCCAGCGGATTCGTCACAACGATCAGTGCATATACGCCGGCGGCTGGACGATCAACGACAACGCACTCTACCAAGATGCGGTGACGATGTTGGTGGCCGACGCCGGACCAAACGTCGTTCCGGTTAGTCTCGACCAATCGGAGGACGATGGTGACGAAAGCATCCGTGGAGCCATTCTGTCGGCGTTGGACGACGAACGGGACCGACTCGGGTCTGTCGTCTACAACGGCGAAATAGGTGAGAACAGTGAACTAAACAAAGAGGTAGTACAGTTCTTGCCGACGGCCCACCGGGAGGGTCCAGGACGCCGCAGGTTGACCAGACAAGTCTGGGAGAGTGCCGGTGGAGAAAATCAGGGTCGCATGAATGTAACCATCGTTCCACTTGCCTGTCCGATTGTACACAGTGAGTACACTCTTCAAGGCCGTAAGTGTATTAATGGACCATACCCACCAGAATGCCGGAAAACGAACCTCGTTCCGGCGGTCAACAACATCAGTTCACGCTGAGTGATAATCGCCCAACGAATCATATCCTCACCGCGTGAGCGCACAGTTCTACTGTACTCAATGGGACGGTTGGGTCTAGCTCGTAGCGAAAGTCCTGTGATTTTACAGAATGCAAGGAGAATGCCCCGGGGCTTGACCCCGGGGTTGAATCCGACACTCTGTGACACAAACCATTAAGCGTACACATCGATAATCAAGAGACAGCGATGGAGTACAGTCACCGCTACCCTGCATACCCGACACAAGCGGTAACGGCTGAACTGGAATACCACATCGACGTTCATCGCCAAGCGTACAACTACACTCTGTACGAGTATGAGAACGTGGACGCCGACAACATCGGCTCCGCGTACAAACACCACTACCGACTCCCCAACTGGAAAGACGAGTTCCCTGTGTTCTCAGAGGTGAACTCGAAGGCTCTGCAACGAACCGTCACGCGGTTCTACGACAACCTCTCGAATCTTAAAGACCAGAAAGAGCATGGGAACAAGGTGGGGAAACTCAAGTGGAAGTCTCCACGGGAGTTCCAGAGTATGACGTTTTCGCAGTCTGGCTTCGAACTCAAAAACACGAGTGGCCGACGTGCGACACTCTGGCTCTCCAAAATCGGTGACATCAAAATCCGTTATCACCGCGAAATTCCGGATGAGGCAGACATCAAAGAAGTCACGGTCAAGAAAGAGACGACCGGCGAATGGTTCGTCTCTTTCGGGTTGGAAACCGCCGACGCCGACCTGCCTGAGAAACCCGATGTAGAATCACTGGATGCGACCAACAGCGCCGGTATCGACCTCGGCATCCGCAACTACATCCACACCAGCGACGGCAAGACCGTGGACTGGCTTGACCTCGAAGGCGAGTACGAGCGTCTGCGCCGCGAACAACGCAAGTTATCGCGGAAGCAAGAAGGGTCGAACAACTGGGAGAAACAACGCCGGGAAGTTGCGAATGTCAAGCGTCACATTCGTCGGAAGGTGCTGGACTACCAGCACAAGATTACAACGTGGCTCGTCCGCGAGTACGACGCGGTGTTCGTTGAGGACTTGAACGTGAAGGGAATGTTGGAGCAGTCGCATAACGCCCGAAACAAGCAGGATGCGGCGTGGCGGCAGTTCATCACGCTCCTTGAATACAAGGGCAACTTGTACGGCACGCACGTCGTTCAGGTAGAAGCACGAGGAACGACAAAAGAGTGCGCGTCGTGTGGTGTTGAGACTGCGAAGCCCATCTGGGTCAGGGAACACTCGTGCCCGTCGTGTGGGTTTGAAGCAGATAGAGATGCGAATGCGGCGATGAACGTCTTGCAACGCGGTTTTGCTGAGTTAGGGCTGGGATGGCCCGAAGACACGCCTGTGGAGACTGCGCTCCCTACGGACACCACTACGGTGTCTGCAAAGCGCGTCGTGGAAACAGGAAGCCTCGGGGCTTGACCCCGAGGCGATTCACGAGAAGGTCATGGAGAACACGTTGCTGGCCGGAGGAAGTGTGATCATGACGCTCTTGATTGTCGTCGGTCTGCTCGTCATCGGCGGTATCATTTAGGACGGCTTCTCCGGAGCCTCACTTGACACGGCTGCGACGAACTGGATGCGTATGTAAAATAGTAAAATTGAGATTAGTATAATCCAAATTTAGATAACCGTCGCTATTATAATGGCTTCCCACTGAGTAATCGTATGCCAACGTCCCCATTCATCAATCGCCGTGATGAACTCGACCTCTTGCAGTCACGCTTCGAGAGTGAGACTGCTGAGTTACTCGTTATCTATGGTCGACGGCGGCTCGGAAAGAGTGCCCTCGTCCGCGAGGCAATTCGGGATCGGGATGACGCTGTCTACTGGCAGGCGACTGAGGAAACTCCAGCAGCACAGCTCACTAACTTCGTCGACACGGCTAGCGATACATTCCCCTTACTGGAGGATATCCAGCGTGACTGGGAGGCCCTCTTACGAGCATTGGGGCGTGAAGATGCGATTGTCGTCCTCGATGAGTTCCCCTACTTAATTGAGTCAGATGACGCACTCCCCTCGAAAGTGCAGCGTGTCTGGGATCTGCATCTCCAAGAGACAGAAATGACACTTGTGCTCGTGGGCTCTTCGATCAGCATCATGGAGGAGAAGGTCCTCGGTGGTGGCAGTCCGCTGTACGGTCGCCGAACTGCAACTATCGACTTACCTCCTCTCTCGTTGGATGATGCACGTGAACTCTATCCAGCCGCCGAGGCCGACGAAACGATCCAGTCGTGGGGTGTGTTTGGGGGGACACCATACTACCTCCAAGCACTGTCTCCCGAGTCGACGCTTCCTGCAAATATTCAGTCACTCATCCTCTCCGAACACGGTATTCTTCACAATGAACCGGAGTTCCTCCTCCGCACGGAGTTCGGGATTCAGGAGCCACAGACCTATTATACGATTTTACGGGCTATCGCGACCGGAAAACGTGCTGCCAACGAGATTGCTGATTTCGCCGGAGTGGAATCCAACGCCCTCGGGGCGTATCTCTCGAAACTCCGTCGACTGAGGCTGATCGAGCGTGATATTCCAGTGACTGCGAACCCACACGCTACTCGAAAGAGCCGATACCGACTGAAAGAACCACTCTTCCGTTTTTGGTTCCGCT
>Ga0306913_100435_pt1 | contig 14330 bp, 13 predicted proteins | sample AntDeeMetagen680_FD_190404 | JGI IMG/M metagenome (GOLD analysis project Ga0306913, IMG submission 190404) | Saline lake microbial communities from Deep Lake, Antarctica - Metagenome #680 (v2) (version 2) | ecosystem: Environmental > Aquatic > Non-marine Saline and Alkaline > Saline | place...
TTTACCGTTCTGGTGATCCTTCTCGGCGGTATCACGGCATTTCTTGAGGGAGTCGGACTGAGTTTCATTTATCCGATTCTCGAGGTCGCACAAGCAGACGATCCGATCTCTCAAGCCGATGGGATTCTCGGAATGTTCCTTGAAGCCTACAATTTTCTTGGTATTCCATTTACCTTAGAGTTCTTGATCGTTGGTGTTGCTCTTGCGATGACTGTTCGGTTCAGTTCGTCGTTTGCCGTTGCTTGGCTGCGAGCGATTTTGGAGTTGACCTACGAGAAGGCACTCCGTATACGGGCATTCAGTTCAGCACTTACCGCCGAGATCGGGTACTTCGATCAGGAGGGATCCGATGACATCCTGAATGCGATTATTACTGAAACGAACTATTCAGCACGAGTCATCTCGTCTACTGTCCAGATGATGGAGACGTTGTTCCTGATTCTTATATACTTATCAGTTATGTTTTATATTGCTCCGGTGATGACGGTGTACGCGCTTGGTCTGTTGGGTGGAATCACATACCTACTCCAGTACGTTATCGAGCCAGCATACACTGTCGGCAATCGGGTTGCGGAAGCCAACCAACGGGTTCAACAGTCCGTACAGGCGGGAACGCAGGGTATTCGAGATGTGAAGCTGTTCGGTCTGATGGACGAAACGTTCAATCAGTTCGTCGACGCAGTCCAGCAGAAGACGGGGTCTGGGATCGACCTCAAACGGAACAAGGCAATCATTCAGAACTTCTATGATCTGGCAGCTGCGCTCAGTTTGTTTTTGTTGATCTATATTGGGTTCGTATACAGTGGTCTCTCGCTTGGTGCACTTGGGATCTTTTTGCTTGCGATGTTTCGACTTTCACCGTTAGTGAGTCGACTAAACTCACAAGTCTACAGCGTTGATGGGGATCTCTCACACTTCATTCGAACTGAGATCTTTCTCGATGAACTTGAAGCCCGGAGTGAAGATAGCGGCTCGGAGCCGATTTCGACCGTCTCTAATGTCGAATTCGATGACGTCACGTTCTCTTACGAAGAAGACGAAACCGTTCTTGATGAGCTCTCGTTTGATATCAACCGTGGCGAATTCATCGCCTTTGTCGGCCAGTCCGGGGCGGGGAAGTCGACGATTGTCTCGCTTCTAGCCCGGCTCTATGAGCCAGATCAGGGTGAGATTCGAGGCGATGGGCGTTCGATAGCTGAGTACGACCTTGAACAGTGGCGGTCACAGATCGCAGTAGTGCGCCAACAGCCGTTTATTTTCAACGATACGCTTGCGAACAACATTACAATCGGAAACCGTGATTCGGCCCGAACGGATGTCAAACGCGTCTGTGAGATCGCGAAAGTCGACGAATTCGTCGATGAGCTACCAAACGGATACGATTCGCAGTTGGGTGACGATGGGGTCCGGCTTTCCGGTGGCCAGCGTCAACGTGTCGCTCTTGCGCGGGCACTGTTGAAGGACGCCGACTTTCTAGTTCTCGACGAGGCGACCAGCGACCTCGACTCGAATCTCGAAAAAGAGGTTCAGGCCGCAATCGAGTCGATGGACCGGGACTATGGGATCATTGCTATCGCCCATCGGCTGTCGACGGTCAAGAACGCCGACCAAATCTACACGGTCGACGACGGTGAGATTATCGAATCCGGAACGCATCAGGAACTCCTTGACGACGACGGTGAGTACGCAGACCTGTATACGATCCAGTCAAAAGCCTAAGCCGCCGTCACCACCATCACAGAGTAAATCACAACGACCATTACATTTCTGGGTGTTGTCACCGCATATGGCACACAGAGCCGAACGAACACAGGCCAGTGGTGGTCATCGACGTACTGATCATCTCGTCGACAGGTGTGACTAATGTCGCAGATCGCATTCTCACTCGACGAGTCAGTGGCTATTGTCACGGGTAGTACACGTGGGATCGGAGAGGGAATCGCCAAACGGCTGGCCGAGGTGGGTGCATCGGTCGTCGTCAGCGGTCGCACGGTCGCAGACGGCGAGGCGGTCGTCGACTCGATCACCGATGAGGGCGGGACAGCAATATTCAAACAGGCCGATATGCGGGAGCCGGCTGAGATCGAGACGCTCGTCGACACGGCTGTCTCGGAGTTCGGCAGGCTGGATATTCTCGTCAACAACGCCGGCTTCGAGACCGACACCGCACCTGACGAGGTCGACCTCGACACGTGGGACGCGATTATGGAGACGGACTTTCGGGCCTATTGGCTGGCTGCTAACTACGCCTATCCTCATCTCGTCGAAAGCGACACGGCGGCCGTTGTCAACGTAAGTTCGAATCATTCGCTTCAGACACAGCCAAAGAAGTTCCCCTACAATGCCGTCAAGGCGGGTATCGATAGTATGACTCGGTCGATGGCAGTCGCGTGGGGTGTCGATGGAATTCGCGTTAACACGGTCAATCCCGGCTGGACGATGGTCGAACGGATCGCGGAGTCGCTGACCGACGAGGAGTTGGCGTATCTCGACCAGATTCACCCACTGGGCCGGATCGGCACCCCCGAAGACGTTGCGAATGCAGTGCTGTATCTCGCAAGCGAGCTTTCAGGCTTCGTGACTGGCGAGAATCTCGTTGTTGATGGTGGGCGAACCGCCGTGCTTCAGGACGACCTCTATCTGGACGATCACGGTCTCTCGTAATTATGGAGATACGCAAATGACAGTGTATTTATTATGAGCGTTGTATCCAATCCGTATGCGTGTTGTAGTAACTGACCGTCCGTTTCCGGAACCGAACCCCTACGAGGGACTTCTCGACGAGATCGACGACCTGTATGGCGATGCCATCGATCCGACCGAAGACGAGATCGTGTACGCGGAGTGTACAACCGAAGAGGCAACCATCGAGGCCTGCCGGGATGCGGATGTGATTATCACATTTATTGCCCCAATTACCGACCGTGTGCTGGAAGCCACCGACGACGTCAAACTCATCATCCGACAGGGTGCGGGCTACGACAACGTCGACGTCCAAGCAGCGACTGTCCGTGGTATCCCGGTGTCGAACGCGCCGGACTACGGTTCGGCCGACGTTGCCAGCCACGGGATTGCCCTTGCGCTGGCAGCCAGCCACGACGTGGTTAACGGCGACCGTGGACTCCGTGAGCGATCAGGCTGGGGATCCAATCGTGTGATCCACCCGATTCAGGGCGGTACCTACGGCATCGTCGGTCTCGGCCGCATCGGTCGACGCGCGGTCCCGATGGCCCGAGGCCTTGGGATGGATGTTATTGCGTTCGATCCACTGCTCGATGACGACATCTTTGAGCAGCTGGATGTTAAACAAGTGTCATTCGAGGACCTGCTTGGGCGCTCGGACTGTATCATGCTTCATGCACCGCTCAACAACGAGACACACCACCTGTTTTCGACCGACGAGTTCAAACAGATGAAGAAGACCGCGATCTTAGTTAATGTCGCTCGGGGACCCCTCGTCGACGAAGACGCACTCGTTGAGGCGGTCGACACCGATGAGATTCGGGCAGCCGGACTCGATGTCTACGAGGAAGAGCCACCGGTCGACTCGCCGGTGCTTGACTCGGAAGATATCGTCTGTTCGCCACACCATGCGGGGAGTTCTCCGAATGCGAAGGAAAACAAGATCCAGATCGTTCGGGAGGAACTCGAACGAGTGCTGCAAGGCAAACCGCTTCACAACATCGTTAATCAGGAAATTTACCAGTACCGCGAGTAGCCACCGAGTTGTTTCTCTCTCGACCAAATGTTTCGAGCGACACTCGTAAGTATCGGCTCTCAGTACCCCCTGTCATGCAAATCGACGCAGTCATCCCGGCCCGAATGGAGTCGACTCGATATCCAGGTAAACCGCTCTGTGACATCCACGGGCTAACGATGATCGAACACGTCTATCGCCGGACCGAAATGAGCGACTCTGTCGACAACACCTACGTCGCAACACCCAACGAGGAGATCCGTGAGGAGGTCGAATCGTTCGGCGGTGAGGCAATCATGACCGGCCCACACCCACGAGCAACTGATCGTGTTGCCGAAGCCGCTGAGGACCTCGACAGTGATATCGTGATCGTCATGCAGGGTGACGAGCCACTCGTCTACCCCGAGATGATCGATGATGCGGTTGAACCGATTATCGAGGAAGACGACGTGCGGTGTACGAACCTCGCCAAAAGTATCGAAACCGAGGACTCATTCCGGGATCCGAACAACGTCAAAGTCGTCGTCGACGACAACTGGGATGCACTCTACTTCTCCCGAGAGCCGATTCCAAACCTCCACGATGCCGAGTTCGATGAGATCGATGCCTACAAACAGGTGTGTGTGATTCCCTTCGAGCGGGAGTTCCTCTTCGAGTTTACCTCAATGGAAGAGACGACGCTCGAAAAGATCGAGTCAATCGATATGCTGCGACTGCTGGAAAACGGCTACGACGTTCGGCTCGCTGAGACGGATCGTAACGTCTACGCCGTCGACACGCCCGAGGATCACGAGAAGGTCAACGAAATGATGGTGGAAGATAATCTATTTAACAAATATGTGTAGTAAAAATCCAATAAATTTGGACGGTTAAATTCCATTATCGGCTAGAAATTGATTATTGATATTGTTTTTAATCGATAAACAGGTAGCTGTACTACGACAGATAGTTTTTGATAAACAAATTATATTATCCGTCTTTAGTTAGGCATAGAACTGCAGTACAGCAGTAGCTTATCGAGTTTCGCCGCTGGCGAAGGCCGAACACTTGCAGACTTTCGACGCTGTTACAACTCAACAGCCGACAAGATGCTCTTAAGTAGCTTTTATTACTAGCTGATGCCGACTCTCGAAGAGTACTTCAGCGATCTCGTCGAGAGCAGTATCGATGAGGTCACTGTCCCCGATTTGCTTGGTCTGATATTGAGCGGTTTAGAGAGGTATTAACCGCTGATGGAACCATTCTACGGCTTCACGAACTACTTTCTGAGGAGTACAAAGCTCGGAAGGGGAGCAGGCTGGAGCGAAGCCCCATCTGCTCCACAACGCTACCGAGAAGATGATTGAACGGTTCGAATCGCTCACGAAAAACACGCACGAAAGTACCATGTTTAAGACTTGGTCGTAGCTGCAAGGACAGCTCATACTCTTTGATTTGGTGTATTTCAAGTACCGCCGGTTTAAACTGATCAACGGGAATAACGGCTACTTCATCAGTCGGCTCAAACAGAACGCAAATCTGGTGATTATCGAGGAACTACTCGAAGGACGTGGCGACGCCATTCGCTTGAAGGAAGGCAGATCAACGATGTTGTAGAGGATCTTTACCGCACTTGCATTGACATGGAAGTTGAAGCAGAATTCAAACGAGAGCTATACAACGGCACTTAGTCGTTAGATACGAAGCGATTCCGCGTCGTCGGTGTCTGCAACGAGGACGCCGACGATCACCATCTATTCATCACGAACCTCCCACGAGATGAATTTCTACCGTCTGACCTAGCAACGCTGTATCGATATCGTTGGGAAGTAGAGTTGTTGTTCCGTGTGATTCATCTTTTCTTATTACTCACCACTATAGTGTTGTTTTAACTTTTATTACTATTTAATTAAAATAATATTAAATACAAATATGAGAGAAGTCCATTAAAACAGCCAGATAAGTCTTAATAAGATGAAATGAGGTCAACTAACATAGTAGTTAACGACCTCCTCAAGGCCCTCCTCAAACGACCAATGAGGCTCCCAACCGAGTGACTGTAGCTTCGTTGCGTCGACAGAGTACCGTTGGTCGTGTCCAGGCCTGTCTTCAACAAACTTGATAAGACTATCAGTTGCACCCACAGCCTCAATGATACGTTCTGTGACCGCAAGATTCGACAGTTCGTGACCGTTGCCAATATTATAGATTTCTCCGATACCTCCCGATTCGAGAACCAGTTCAATTGCTCGGCATGTGTCTTCAACATACAGCCATTCGCGGCAGTTTGTTCCATCCCCGTACAGCGGAAGTGGTTCGCCCGCAGCGGCTCGAGTTACGAACTTTGGGATGAGTTTCTCCGGATGCTGTCGTGGGCCGAAGTTGTTCGACGGGCGGACGATAATTGCGGGGAGTCCGTGCGTGATATGATACGATTGAACGAGCAGATCAGCACCCGCTTTGGTTGCTGCATAGGGATTTCGTGGCTGAACTGCGTCATCTTCGGTAAACGATCCAGATGAGATTTCACCATACACTTCATCAGTGGAGATGTGGAGATAACGGTCGATACCCTCTGCAGTAATTGCGTCCAGTACTGTTTGAGTTCCCTGTACGTTCGTCGTCACAAACTCTTCGGAACTTTCGATGGACCTATCGACATGTGACTGTGCCGCAAAATGTACCACTGCGTCAGCGTCTCCCACCAATTCTGTGACAATTTCTTGGTTTCGCACGTCGCCACAAACAAATTCGTGGCGAGAGTTGTCTAAAACATCCGCAAGATTCTCTTTTGATCCCGCATACGTTAGCGCATCCAGCGTTGTAACGGTATGATCTGTCTGGGCAAGAAGATGGTGGACGAAATTTGATCCAATAAATCCTGCACCACCAGTCACTAGTATATGCATGAATTTAATAAAGTACTACATGGGGATTGGTGTTATGATTTCTGTTACGCTTTCATACACTTCTCCGGTTAACGCCGTTGAGTCACTCAACGCGGGGGCGATGTTATAATGACATTGCCGCTCAGAAACTGCCTTACGAATCTGAGTTTACTGAGAACGCTCCCCCAATGGCTTTCTAGGTCACGTAACTGGAGATCGGAACCGAAGTCCGAAATGCGATCCATCTCTTCTTTCTCAAGGAGATAACGCAGGAATATCGGTGTCGTAGTGGTAGTCGAAATACGTACAAAAATACTGCATATATCGCGTAAAATTGTCGGGGAGACTTCATGAGCTGGTATTCAATCGGAGGTTGTTGAAGAGGTTTCGTCTTCACGATTGACGCCATGCTCTCGGACGTACGTGGCGGCCTGATACAGTCCCTCAGGAGTGCCAGCATCGAACCAGGCATCCGAAATGTAGCCATAAGTAAGTTCGTCCTCTGCTACATACTCCTTATTGACAGCTGTTATCTCTAGTTCACCGCGATCTGAGGGCTCAATATCAGCTATCTTTTCAAAGACATCCTTATTATATAGATAGAAACCAATGACTGCCTTATCGGAACTTGGATTGTCTGGTTTCTCTATGAGACTCGTTACTTTCCCATCGTCGATAGTCGCTACTCCGTAGGCAGATGGATCATCGACTTCGTGGAGGAAGATGCGGGCTCCGGACTCTTGGGAATGGAAGTCCGCAACCTCCGAGGCCACATCACCGAAAATGATGTTGTCCCCAAGGATGACTGCAACTTTGTCGTCGACAAAGTCTTCGGCTAAACTGACAGCGTCTGCGATTCCGTCCGGATCTGACTGAACTTTGTATGTGAAGTTTGCGTCAAACTCCGACTCAAGCAACTGTATGTACTTCCCGATATAGTCCGGTGAGCTGATCACCATGATATCTCGTACCCCCGCGTCGAGAAGTGTCTGAACAGGATAGTAGATCATCGGATTTTCGTACAGGGGAAGCACGTGTTTGTTGATTACTTTTGTTGTTGGCCGAAGACGCGTTCCACTCCCCCCAGCGAGGACAACCCCTTTCATATGTAGAATAGATAAATAGATCCTATTTATATACTTTGGTATTTCATTCGTGGTGATCAAGTATTCTCCACTCTTTCAAAATAGTGACAAACGAACGAAAGGTATGCGGTGCTACAGAAGATCACTATTTCTACCGGTTTCATAAACCGAAAGCTAGTAACGTATGAAAATATTGTATTCTTTATGCCCAATACGGAATCTACTGCGGACGAGACAGCCAAACGAGTGCTTTATGCAGAGGCGAATTATGGGCCTGCGGAGAAGGAGGCGGTAATGGAAGTCCTAGAAAATCCACGTAAACTCGTTGATGGAGAGTTTACCGACACGTTTGAGAATGCAGTCTCAGATATATTTACGAAAGAACACGGAGTCATGGTCAACTCAGGTTCATCGGCGAATCTCCTTGCAGTTGAAGCGCTCTCACTCTCAGAGGGTGCTGAGGTCATCACCCCGATAACGACGTTTTCGACTACTATCGCTCCCCTGGTCCAGAACGATCTCACACCTGTGTTTGTTGACATTGAGCCGACAACGTATCAGGCCGATCTTGATCAGGTAGCCGCCGCGGTCACCGATGAGACGGAAGCAATATTGATTCCGAATCTGGTCGGAAATATTCCCAACTGGCCGCGACTACGGAAGATCGCTGATGAACACGATATCTATCTCATTGAGGATTCGGCAGATACAATTGGTGCAACGATTGCTGGGAAATCGACTGGATCATTCGCGGATATCTCGACCACGAGTTTCTATGCATCACATGTTATTACCGCCTTCGGTGGTGGAGGAATGGTCTGTGCAGACTCGAAAGAACACGTCGACCGTATGCGAAAGCTCCGTGGCTGGGGGCGAAAATCTGCGGTTGACGAAGATATACCTCACGACGAACGGTTCGCGACCGAATTGGGTGGTGCGTCCTACGACGCGAAGTTCGTCTTTGACGAGATTGGATACAACTTATTGCCGCTTGAAGCAAGCGCAGCTTTCGGACTACAGCAACTCGAGAAACTCGACGATTTTACAAAGCAGCGCGCAGAGAGATACGAGAGTCTTCGATCGTTCTTCGCGGAGCGCGAAGAATGGTTCGTACTCCCTGAACAGCGGCAGGACGTAGAGACATGTTGGCTTGCGTTTCCGCTAACAGTCCGAGAGCAGGCACCGTTCGACCGAATTGATTTAGTGAGCTACCTTGAGAATGCAGGTATTCAGACACGTTCGATGTGGTCGGGGAATATCCTCGCACATCCTGGATTCGAAGACATCTCGTGTCGAACACCGTTCGAATACGACACGGCCAACCGAGTGATGGAGTCGGCGTTCGTCCTCGGCTGTCATGAAGCGATGACCGATGATCAGCTGGCGTATGTTATCGAAACCTGTGAAGAGTTTTTAAACGAATACCAGTGAGATGCGTATTCTCGTAACAGGTGGATCCGGATTCGTTGGGTGGCATCTCGTTACACATCTTCGAGATGCTGGCCACGTCGTCAGTTACACGTATCGCTCTACTGTTCCGACAATCGGATCCGTTGACGAGCAACAGTATCAGGTAGATATCCGTGACAACAATGCTGTGGAAGAAATGATACTGTCGTTTGATCCTGCTGTAGTCGTTCACGCAGCGGCACTCACAGACGCAGATACCTGTGAACGAAATCCCGATCTAGCTCACGCTGTGAACGTTACTGGGACACGACATGTTGTTGAAGCCTGCGAGCGTACGAACGCGTCGATAGTGTTCATTTCAAGCAGTTTCGTCTTTGATGGGGAAATGGCCTGCTATTCTGAAGATGATTCACGTTCGGCAGTGAATGAGTACGGTATGACAAAAATTCGGGCCGAAAAAATAGTTTCGGCCGCCGACATCCCCACACTCATCATTCGTCTCGACCAGCCGTACTACTGGCTCCCATCGTGGCGAGAACATACGTTCGTGACGTGGGTTTTAGACCAACTGCAGGACGGCACCTCGTTTCCGGTATTCGATGACTGGTACAACAGGCCGCTATTCATCCCAGATCACTCAGCTGTAATTGCTGAGTTGCTAAATCGTAAAGAGACGGGGATTTACCACGTGGTAGGGCCGGAATACATGAGCCGGTATGAATGGGCACGAACGGTTGCTGACGTCTTCGGTTACGACCCTGCATTAATCCGACGCGGAAACTCCAGTGACACAGATTTGGCTGCGCAGCGTCCGAACACAAACCTCCTAAACGAGAAAGTCGTATCACAGCTTAATTATCAGTTTACAACAGTCAGACAAGGCCTTGAACGCATGAACGCCGAAGTCGACTCTGTAAGATAGTGACGATAACACTGAAACCTATTTTCCGACACACATCTTTCTCAACAGTTTGCTCCCAAGCCAATTCGGTATGGGTGTAGTCAATGGCTGCCTCGCTCTGTCGGCCAATAAGATCTGGATCTTCCAGACACTGGTTTAGTTTCTCAACGAGATCGTCTGGATTGTCGCTATCGAACGTGAATCCATGCTCTGTTGAACGCAATACAGCGTCGATATTAATTTATTGACCTCAAATATTATGTCAGTAGGATCTCTGTATGTTCCTTTCATAATAACGAACAATTCACTCACAGCTTGTTTTGGTTGTCTCTAATCATCAGTTTCTTTCAGTATCACACGAAGTTGTAGACGGACGATGGCGATGTCTCCGGACAATACGTTCAGAGACAGAGAGCAGGCGGCGAGTTACCGGATCGCCGCCTGCGAGAGATTACCACGATACACTTATATATCAACTCGAGGGACTGTCTGTGTCAACTCCACGAGTGCAACTTCTCGCCTTCGTCCTTGAGCATCCAAAAGATCGTTTCACTAATTGATCGCTGGTTGTAGACATCATCGTCAATTCGAGCGTTATGTGCTTTTTTTAGGGCATTCTGCTCACAGTGTTTGATGACTAGTCGTGTAGCAATCTCTCGACAAGCAGTTCGGAGGTCGTCCCATGAGTACATTTTGTCAGCCAGAAGTGTCTGCAGGTCTTTCGGCGGCTCGCTGAAAGACCTGCAATTAAATATGACCGTCATAGAATTTTTATTGTGAATTGAGTGTTTTTGATAATTAGCGACTTCGGATCAATCAACAGCGTTGTCTTCATTGCGTTGAATGAGAATAGAATTAAATAGAAGCCCATTTGTACCGATTCAAATCGATAACAATAATAAAACTAGCGGATCAGCTTATGATTCTTTTTACTATAAAACGTGGGTATCGTTGTATTAGTAAAGATATTATGTCTGATTTTGATAAATCTAGACTACACTTTTCTAACCATCTATATGATTGAAAAATATTTCCCCTTGTAAGATTGATAATTGTATCTGTTATTGATAATCTTTCTCTTTTTATAATTTGATCGCGAGATTTTTCACTTATATCTAAATCTTCGGCGAGTTGTAATCGGTATTTTTGATCAGTTACCCTTCCTGACACGGTATTAATACCAACCGGTGTCTCTGTAGTCTCGGATGAACGAATTTCTCTTCCGGCTTGATTGGGCCCAATTGCACATACTGGTTCATCTATCCAGTATATTTCACTATTCATAAGAGCAGTAACAATAATGAAAGAGACCATGTAAACACAGCCAATAAATTTAGTTAGGAATGGGGTGTCTATTTCCGATCGCTTTACTAGGACACCGGACATATACGAATGGGGTAACCACCCAATTGAACTCGGAATCTCATTTGTAATCGTCGACAGAGATTGTGTGGGGTGTTCCCAATAAGTGCTTTCTTTTTGATAGTAATTCCCCGTCCCCTCTCCCCGAAGATCGAGGACATTTCCAAATATAACTGAGAACACACCGTAATCTTCTATAATGTCTAACATGGTGGACAATCCATGGTTAATCAATCTATCCTCGTCAGACAGGAACAATATATACTCTCCGTTACATTTGTCAACGGCTTTTAATATATTTGCGTCAAATTGCATATTCTCTTTATTACTATACCACTCTAATCGATCATCGTTATATTCCTTCAACAGTGTAGACGTATTATCTGTCGACCCATCGTCTCCAACAACTACCTCAATATTCTCATGTTTCAGTGAGAAAATCCGGTCAAGATTATTTTTCAATAATTTTGACGCATTGTAGGTGGGAATACAAATAGAAATATGCGGTTCCATATAATTGGTGACTGTGTTTCTTTGTATTAACTATTGCCATTGGTCTTTAGCTAAGCCTCAGCAGTCGGTTGGATGGTGGCAGCAAGCCGTTCTTGGAGGATTGGTCGCTGCTTGTGGATCTTTTGAGCGTCTTCGATCAGTCGTTGTAGCAGTGGCGGCGGTGAGTAGGCGAGATATTCCCTCAGTTCACGGAGGATGAGCTGGGCGTGCGACCGAAAGGTCGCCGCCCAGCGTTCCGGTGGGAATACGATCCCATCACCAGCGTGTTCAATGACCAGATTGAGCAAATCACGACTCACGACCAAGGATAACAACGCTGCGTACAGCAGAATTTCTACGATGTGCTTCTTTGTCGTGTCGAACTCGTCCAGTCCGTATTGTGTCTTCAACTCACGGAATAACAGCTCTACTTCCCATCTACATCGGTAGATCGTCGCTAGATCGTCCGGAAGAAACTCATCCCGAGACAAGTTCGTGATGTACAGATGGTAGTCGTCGGCGTCCTCGTTGCGGACGCCGACGACGCGGAACCGTTTCGTATCATGTGACTGCGTGCCCGCGTACTCTCGTCGGTCAAACTCAACCTCAACTTCCACGTCGATGTACTTCCGGGAGAGATCATCTACGATGTCGAAAATTTTCTTGCCTTCCAAGGGAATGGCGCGGCCGCGCCATTCGCGTAATTCCTCCGTTACAACCGGGTTCGAACTCTTTTTCAGTCGGCTCACGAAGTAGCCGTCGTTTTCGTCGATCAACGCGAACCGCCGGTACTTGAAGTAGGCGAGGTCGAAGATCGCTAGCCGTCCTTCTAGCCATGAACCTGTCTTAAACAACGTGCTGTCGTGCGTTTTCTCGTCTGTGACGCTGAAGTGTTCGACCGTCTGGTCGGTGACGTTGTGGAGCAGATGGAGCTTCGCTCCAGCCTGCTCCTCGTGACGTGCTTTGTACTCTTCAGAGAGCAACTCGTGCAACCGCAAGACGGTTCCATCAGCAATCATCACGTCTCGAAACCGGTCGAACTCCTCAGAGACGGTGTGAGGGACAGCGACCTCGTCGAAACCATATTCGACGAGGTCGCGGAGGTACTCTGCGAGCGTCGGAGTCAACCGCTGATAGAAGCCGCCCGGAGAAAGCGACTCGTCAGCAGTAGAGTTGTAGGTGCGTCTGAAGGCCGCAAGCGTTCGGCTTTCGCCTGTGGCGAAGCCGAACACGAACGACCAGACAAGTGGCGGGAGCTGAAGCTTTCCCTCTCGCTCGACCACGCCGACAGCCTCGGCGTGGTCTTCGAGTGCTTCAGAAGGAAGGAGGTTAGTGAGATGACGTTCAATGTGACGTGAGGAGGGTTCTGTGTGCACAGCTGAAGCCTCCTCATTCCTTCCGAAAAGGTGTCCCGATAAGCCGCCGCTGTCATGCGGTTCTTCGCTTAGCTAAAGACGGATGGTCTGTGGCTTTACTGTCAGTAGCTATCTCAACAGCTTCAGTGATACATCTCCGATTGTGGTGAGAGGCATGGTACTGCAACAGTAAGCTACCGAGTGTATCCAACTCCTCGTCGATGGCAATTTGCTCATCTTTGGTTTTATCGCTATCCAGGCTTTCTAGTTGTGACAATCGATCAACCGCCTGTTGAAGCTCGAATAACAACGCCTTTTTGTTTTGTAGTCCGTGTATTTTGATCTCGTTGGCTGCATGGCTTATCCACTGTTCTACTAGCTCGTTTTCCGGTTGTGTATCTGAATCTGTCATCTCGGGTTTCCTCGTATTTGCAGGGTTAGTGCAATTCCTCGTCGCTAATTATTTCGTACGTAGTGTGAAAGAGTGATTAAGACTTGGTACTCTGTTGAACGCAAGACTGTGCCAATATGAGTATTCATCCACTGGATATTCTGTCGGTAGAAACGATTTCTCAATAGATTCTCATACTGTGCGAGGTACCAAGTCGATTAATATCATGTAGCCCATCTTTTAATCGGCTTCTCTCGATAATGCGTCCATGACCACTGAAGGAGTCGACTCTCTTGATGATCTTGCTAACAAGGTCGACGACGAGTTTGCATCTTACAGAGAGTCTGATGAGTTCAAGACCGTTTCACTCGTTATCGATACCAGCAGCTCCGAACGTCCCACACTGATAGTCCACATTGACGGGGAAGAAGCCAGTTCGTTAGCTGATCGCATCGAAAAATTCCTTGCTGCAAACGGCGCACACAGTCAGCGTGAATATCATTCTGATACCGATATCCGAGTACTAGCAACAGTCAACTGAGAGCACTATTCCTTCTCTTTTCGACCGACGCCCAACCCCTTCCATCACCGTCGTTTTCGTACAGAGCTGTGGAAGTAGGTCGCTAGCTGCCAGCAGATATGGCGACAACGGCCTCCTACTACGTCTTTTCGGGGACTTACACTCGACAGTTGGGGTGTGCTGGTATTGGAAGGTAATTATTCCACTCAACTTTCAAACGGACCCTCCCCCCCCCCCCCCCCCCCCACGT
>Ga0306913_100485_pt1 | contig 13387 bp, 10 predicted proteins | sample AntDeeMetagen680_FD_190404 | JGI IMG/M metagenome (GOLD analysis project Ga0306913, IMG submission 190404) | Saline lake microbial communities from Deep Lake, Antarctica - Metagenome #680 (v2) (version 2) | ecosystem: Environmental > Aquatic > Non-marine Saline and Alkaline > Saline | place...
CGAAGCCGGGGACGGTGACCTGTTGGCCGCTGCCCGTCTGGGCGGTCTGAGGCTCAGTCTCGATGACGACAGGATCAGGGTCGACCGCGCTCCCGTGGTAGTTGTAGAGCCGGATCATCTGGCTGTCGTAGTATCGCTGGGTACGGAGCGTGATCGGGCGTCCGAGCTGTTGTTGTCCCTGTTGGCCTTGGATAAGCGGATAGGCCCGCTCGACGAAATCGCTCTGGCTGACATTGTCGTTGAACACGATCGGCGCGCCGAACTTCGAACTCGGCGAGATCATTTCCCAGTCGACCATCACATATCGGGTCTGGTCGCCATCACCCATCTTTTGATCGAGGGCGTCAGCAGCCTGCTGTTCGGACGGGGCTAGCAGGTATTCAGCCGCCTCAGTTGCCCCCTGCTGGAACGGGTTGGCGTTCGGGATCCGCTCACCGTGGACCGTGATCCAGTGACCGTAGTCCCACCACGATTGGACACCGTAGGCACCCTCGGGGTAGTCGAAGTCGTCGTCGGCAGGGCGGTCATAAGTACCGTACTGCTCCATCGCGTTGTCAGCACCGCCGAGTTCACCGGGTTGGGGTGTCTCAGTGCTCATCCACTCCAGGCTGTCCTGCCACTGGGTGACGCCGCCGGGGCCGTTTCGGTCGGCCGTGGCCCATGCCGATCCCGCGAAGGGAACCAACAGCGGTGCGGTTACGACGAGCAGCACTGCCACTGCAACCATCACCTGCCAGCCTTTGAGGCTCTGTATCGATGTCTGCAGCGATTCTCCGGTGGCCGCCACATCCAGATAGCCGAACACCTGACCGACAAAGATTGCCGTGAACACCGCAACGACGACTGCGAGGTAGTAGTTGAACCGCACCTGTGTGAACGCGGCTGACGTGATGAATGCCGCCCAGACGATGAGATACAGCTCCGCCGCATCGTACCGGTGGCGCAGCGTTGCACCGACAAGAATGCCGGACGCAATGAGCAGCCCGATGATCTGCCAACTGGTGCCGAACACTCCGGCGATCGTTTCGAACACAGGTGTGGCGAGATAGATCAGCCCAATGATGGCAAGGGAGCCGACAACGTAGCCCGTGTCCCTGATATCGTCGCTCCGGATGAGCGGGCGAGCCAGTACGACGATTGCCGCGATGACGGCAGTGAAGAAGGCGAGCCCGTACTCGGTGTAGATGAAATTGAAAGCAGACTGTCGAGCGAGTGGAGGTGCTGCCTCGCCGACGGTCTGAGCGGTTGCACTGGCACTGAATCCAACTCGGGAGACTAGCGACGAAGAAAGACTCTGAACAAAACTGGAGAACAGACCGGTCAAAACAGCCAGAATACCACCGACTGCAACCGGATACAACGAGGTGTCGATCTCGCGTGCTTCCCAGACTCGAGCGAGGATTCCGAGAAAGACACACCCGAAAGCAACACCGAGCGGAAGAATCACGTGAAGGAGAGAATTGCTTGTTGCACTCCCGATCGTGAACTGGTCAAGCGGAACGAACATCAGTAATCCGGTGACAGTCATCGACACCGCACCGACGAACGCGATCGGCTCCGGGCTCGACCCGTGGTAGACATCGCTTGTGAGTTTGACCGCGAAGAAGATTCCCGTAAATCCGACCAGGAGAACACCCGGCGGCCACGCCCACATATAGAGGGCGGCCGCAACGCCGGCTGCCACCGAGTAGGCCAGTGGTCGACGGAGCGCATCGAGATCTCGATCAGCAATTAGTTCCCAAACAGGCTGCTCTCGCTGGGCGACCGAAAGTGCGACAACGAAGCCCAGTACACCGAGCGTCTGGAAGAAGACTTCGGCCGCATGGTGGTCGTAGAATCCGACCAGCGAGTAGTTGAGGATCGTTCCTGGAAGCAGTGCGAAGACCGCGATTCCGGCAAGAGCAGGACCACGGCCAGCGAACCGTGCGGCGATGTAGTAGGCCGGAACGGCAGCCGCTGCGGTAAATACGGGGGCCGCAATGAGCATGATCAGTCCGGCGTACTCTCCCGATGGATTACCGAAACTCGTCAGGAGGATGAACCCGGAGACGATCTGGTCATAGAGGGTCCCGAACTGGGGAGAAGTCGTCCCCGATGGATAGTTGGTCAGCGGATCGAACGGCATCGTCCAGGGGAAGTTGTCCAGGAGATACGATGTCTGTCGGAAATGATACCACGGGTCGTTTCCGCGGAACGTAACGCCCCCGTTAGTTTGGAAGTTCTCCAGCGCGCGTAGGCGAGTAGCCAACATGATCACCATCAGCACAATGAGAACAGGGATGTGATAGGCCCGTTCCAGAAGGGTGCGTGCCGGGTTGTCCGACTCGGTGAGTCGTTCGACACGCTCGGTCAGTTCGTCATACATTGGTTCGACACTGTTTCAAACAATCAATAAGCCTTGTGAAAGAACGCGCCGAGTTGGCTTATATTACCGGACCAGCCACCCATCCATGACTCAAATGAGGAATATAGTGTAGCAAAACATTGAGTAAGTGTGGAGAGGTTATCGATATTTATTATCAAATGTACCTGCTGTAGTCTACTACCATCCGTGTCCGAAACAACCGGCATTTCTGAGGGACATTTATAACTGTGGGCTGTAGAGCGATTACTACTGATGAGTATTCTACTGACAGGTGCCGATGGCTACCTCGGTTGGCCGACAGCCCTACGACTGGCAGACCGTCTCGACGAACGCATCGTTTGTGTTGACAACTTCGCACGACGCGAATGGGTCGCAGAGTCCGGTAGCGTCTCAGCAACGCGGATCGAAGAGCCACGAGAGCGGTTCGAATCGGTCGACAACCTGAGTCTCATCGAAGGTGATCTCACCGACCGTGATTTCGTCCTTCAGCTGCTCGAAACACACGAGCCCGATACCGTTCTTCACGCAGCCGCACAGCCGAGTGCGCCCTACTCGTCGATCAACGGCGAGCGTGCGCTGTACACCCAGCGCAACAATATCTCGATGAACCTGAATCTTCTCCACGGGCTCGACGAGTGCGGGCTCGACGAAACCCATTTTATCGAAACGACGACTACCGGAATCTACGGCGCACCCCACTTCCCGATTCCGGAGGGTGGACTATCGGTCGACCGCGAGGGTGGCAGCGACGATGTACCGTTCCCGGCTATGGGCGGTAGCTGGTACCACCAGACGAAGTCGTTCGATGCAGCGAATATGCGGCTCGCCGACTCACAGTTCGAGTTCCCGATGAGCGAGATTCGCACCGCGATCGTCTACGGAACGGAAACCGACGAAACCCGCGCCTGCGACAGCCCAACCCGGTTCGACTTCGACTACTACTTCGGTACCGTCGTCAACCGCTTCTGTGCGCAGGCAGTTGCTGGCTACCCGATCACCGTCTACGGCAAGGGCGAGCAGCGAAAACCGATGGTGAGTCTCGAAGACACCGTCGAGAGCCTCGTTCGACTCGTCGAAGAGGGGCACACCGGCGACGATGGAATCGACATCTACAATCAGGTGACACGCCCGGTCGCGATCGTCGAACTCGCCGAGACGATCGCTGAGGTCGGCGAGGAGTTCGATCTCGATACCGAGGTGAAACACTACGAGAACCCGCGCAACGAGGACGAGGAGCATAAAATGGAAATGGAAAACGAGGCGTTCCTCGACCTCGTCGGCGGGCAGCGGCAAGAACTAGAGTCGGGCATCCGTGACGTACTCGGGACGCTCGTCGAGGAGCGCGACCGAATCGCTGCCCACGAGGATCGGTTCCTCCCGGGTGTATTGGCCGACGACTAAGCCAGAAGGGACCCGCCCGAGACGAGCCAGCCGTCCTCGTATTTCGTAAACCCTACTATCGACGGTTCGAATTGGGCTGTATGAAAATCTCTGTTGTCGTCCCGACGTACTCGCTTGATCGATATCCAGACTTTTGTGACTGTGTCGACGCGCTGCTCGCTCAGACGTACGACGACGTTGAGATTGTCGTGATCGTCGACGGCAACAAGGCGGTCTACGAGCGCGTGTGTGATGACTACGGAGACGAGGAGAACGTCGTCAGTTACTTGAGCCATGAAGATGCGGGACCCCTAAGCCGCGGCAACATGGGAGTTATCCAGTCGTCTGGAGAAATTGTCGCGTTGACTGATGACGATGCCGTGCCCGAAGAAAACTGGGTCGAACAGCTCGTCGATACCTACGAACGACACGACGCAGTTGCAGTCGGCGGCCGAATGACGGCTGACTGGGTCGCCGGAAAGGCAGAGTACATTCCCGAGGAGTTTTACTTTCTCATCGGTGTAACACACCGTGGCTTTCCGACAGAGGAACGCGAGGTCAGAAACACCTTCGGGGCGAACCTCTCGTTCAAGCGGGAGGCGTTCCTGAAGCTGGGCGGTATCAAACTCGGTGGGATCGACCCATCGAGCGTGCAGGGTCGGGAAACCGAGTTCTGTGCCCGGCTCGGTCGGACTTACGGAGAGGGAGTCATCTACACACCCGATGCGGTTGTCAGTCACAAGATCTACGAATACCGAACGGAGCCGAGATGGCTGGTCGAACGTGCCTTCTGGCAGGGGTACTCCAAGCGGGCAATGGAGACACTCGTCCCGGAATCCTCCGACGAAGAGTCCGAACAGCTCCGTCGGCTCCTCCTGCGATACATTCCCCGTCGCGCCTGGAACCTCCTCGTTTCGCCGAGCGAAACGCGGGCCAAACAGCTGGCGATGCTATTCGTGCTGCTTGCAGCGACTGGGATCGGCTATCTGTACGGCATTCTCCGCTGGCGATAAATCCGGATCGACCAACGGGTTAATTACGGTCGAAAGCACAGCCACAGTATGGCTGACAGATATGTGAGCGTCGCTGAACCGATACTCGGCGATGCTGAACACAAGAACGTCGAGCAAGTGCTCGACTCCGGGCGATTTCTCCAAGGGCCCATGGTCGAGGAGTTTGAGGAGAAGTGGGCCAACTACGTCGGTACTGATCACGCGGTCGCCGTCTCCAATGGGACAACCGCAATACAGCTCGTTCTCAAAGCCCTCGGCTTGGAGCCCGGTGAGGAAGTCATCGTCCCCTCGCTCACCTTTGGGTCGACCGCGACAGCAGTCGTCCATCAAGCGGGTGTGCCGGTGTTTGCTGATATCGACCGTGAGCTCTACACGCTCGACCATACTGATCTCGAACGGTGTCTGAGCGACGAAACGTTCGCAATCATGCCGGTCCACTTGTACGGCCATCCAGCAGAAATGGATGAAATACGCGATTTTGCGGATGAGCATGATCTGTACGTCATCGAGGATGCAGCACAGGCCCATGGTGCATCATATAAAGGAGAAAAAGTCGGCTCAATCGGCGATGTGGGCTGTTTCTCGTTTTACGCAACCAAGAACATCACGACCGGCGAGGGTGGGATCGTCACCACCGACGACGACGAAGTCGCCGCGGAGCTCCGGACGCTCAGGAGCCACGGGATGGCCAACCGCGACGAACACGTCACACTCGGCTACAACTATCGGATGAGCGACCTCAACGGTGCGATCGGGACGGCACAGGTCGACAGGCTCGACGGCTTCAACGAGCGGCGACGCGACATCAGTGAACGCCTCGCGGCCGAACTCGGTGACCTTGACTGGCTCAAACCCGCAACAGTACGCGACTACGTCGACCACGCGTACTTTTGGGCCCCGTTTGAGGTCCAAGAGGACGAGATCGGACTGACTGGCAAGGAGGTGTGGGCCGAACTCCGGGAGCGTGGCGTCGAAACACGACACCGGTACAACGTGCCGCTGTACGACCAGCCGGTGTTTGCCGACCACCGAGGGTTCAACTCGGAGTTCCCCTGGAGTGTGAATCCCAACGATCACGACTATGATCTCTCGCTGCCGTCCGTCGAGGAAGTGGTTGGAAACATGATTGGGTTCCCGAATCACCCGAACCTCACTGACGAAGAGGTGTCGTACGTTATTGATACAGTGAGAGCGTTCGACCAGCGGGACTAACGTCACAATCGATATATACCTCTGTTAATAACTGACCGACAGAATGCGAGTATTAGTAACGGGTGGAGCAGGCTATATTGGTAACTACGTCGTTGAGGAAGTACTTGAGAACGGACACGATGTCCGGGTTCTCGATTCGATGCTCTGGGGCGATGGTGCTCTCGATCCGTTCGCGGACCACGAACGGCTCGAAATACGCGAAGGAGATATCCGTCATATAGAGGATCTCTCATATGCGATGGAAGGCTGTGACGCCGTTATTCACCTTGCAGGGATTGTCGGTGATCCGGCGTGTGGCGTCAACGAGCAGGCAACACAGGCAGTCAACGTTGAGGCGACGAAGTCACTTGTCGAAGTGTGTAAGCTACACGACATCCAGCGCCTCGTCTTTGCGTCGACCTGTTCCGTCTACGGCGCAAGCGAATTGATGGAGCTCAACGAAGGCTCTTTCTTGAATCCATTGTCACTGTATGCGGAATCGAAAATCGATTCCGAGGAGATCATTCTCCACGAGACACACGATATGTTTTCTGACAACGAAATCTCACCAACGATTCTACGTCTCGGAACGATCTTCGGCTGGTCGCGTCGAATGCGGTTCGATCTCGTAGTCAATATTCTCACGGCAAAGGCGGTACTCGAAGGTGATATCCCCGTCTACGGCGGCGAACAGTATCGTCCGCTCGTTCACGTCCACGACGCTGCGCGTGCGTTCGCAGACGTTCTCGAAGCACCGGAGCAAAAGGTTGAACATCAGGTCTTCAACGTCGGCGACAACGAGCTCAACTATCAAATAAAAAAGGTCGGTCGGTTAGTTGAGGAAGCCGTTGAGGGTGCAGAGGTTCGGTTCGTCGAACACAAGGAAGACGAACGGACCTACCGGGTGAGCTTCGACAAAATAAATCACATCCTCGGCTGGGAAACGGAGCACGATATCGTCGACGGCGTCGAAGAAATCAAACAGTGGATGGAAGAAGAAGAGATTACGGAGTACAGCGACGACAACTTCCGGAACTCAGAGTATCCATATATGTGAAGATAGGGTAGAGAATCTAATAAGAAATAAACTGGATAACCGAAAGGCAGTTTCTTAACATATCATATTTTTATTTATTAATACATAGACATATAGGTGAATCCAGGGGTATGAATAAATTTTATTGATATCAATCAGCTTTTATACGATTGAGGAAAACATGACATTCAACAGATTTACAGTACAATTATGAACATTAATTCCATACTTATAACATGTGCAGGAAGTGGTGGGGCTAACAACCTAATGCGGTCAATTCGTGCGTCAAAATATGGCGATGCTACGATAGTTGGGACAGACGCCGACCGTGTTCTACTACAGAAGTCGAAAGCCGATCACAATTATGTAATTCCCGCTGGAGACGACCCGAATTATGTATCTTCGATTAATGAGATTTGCTCTCGGCATGATATTGATGTATTCATTCCACAGCATGAAACCGAAGTCCGACATGTCTCAAGTCAACAAAAAGACATCAATGCGAAGGTACTCCTTCCACCGGAAGCTTCGGTCCACCAGTGTCTTGATAAGTACCGCCTTCAGAAAGATCTTGCAGATCATGGATTTCCGGTCCCAGAGACGGTATCACTAGAGGATACTGCGGTTGAAGATGCATTCGAACAGCTCAGTGACGGTGAACCGCTCTGGTGTCGGTCACGATACGGATCTAGTTCAATGGAAGCTCGACCAGTCAGAACACCGATTCAGGCGAAGGAGTGGATCCAATACTGGGTCGATCAAACTAATCAGACATTAGGGGACTTCACACTGACTGAGTTCCTCCCTGGTGAAGATTACCAGATATTTACCTTATGGAATGATGGCAATCTCATTATTGGCAAAGGATGTGATCGGCAACGGTACTTCTTTGGCCAAGAGTATACAGGTGCGTCAACGCCACTTGTCTCTCAACTGGTTGATCGGCCGCATCTCCATGAAACGGCAGAGGCGGTTATTAAGCAGATTGCTCCAAACGCGACAGGGAATCTCGGCGTCGATTTTAAGGTCTCAGCTGACGGCACAGCGAAGATTACTGAGATAAATGTCGGTAAGTTCGTAATGGTAAATGACTTTTTCAATCTCACAGGCGAACATAATATGGCCGAACTCTTCCTGGACATTGCAGCTGGGAGAGATCCTACGCTCCCAAAATCCTGGGGAGATGTAGACACAGATATGTTCTTGATACGAGGCATTGATCTTGAACCGGATATCGTTCACCGAGACGATATTGAATCAATGCCAGAAATACTGTAAACCGTCATACTAGGCAGTTATTGAGAATTATCATTAATCTCTGATCAAGGTTACACCTAAAGAAAAGGCAATGAGTAACAGGAGTACGATAGCGATATCACTTGTTGTGAGGAAGCGAATTGGGTCACTTTGGTTGATAATCCATCCCTGAACGAATCCCTCTTCGGCGAACCCTCCGACAATAACGCCGATTACGACGCTTACTAATGGATAGTCGGTTGCAACGAGGATAATCCCAATTAGCCCGAACAGAACCATGATGAGGACATCCAAATGAGCGTTTCGCACAGCAAACGCTCCAATCACCGCGAGTACAATAACGACTGGAACAATGTACTTAATTGGAATTCGAGACAGTCTCCCGAAGTGTCGAGCACCCTTTAGCCCGAAGACCAAGATGAGTGCGTTCCCGAGAAATAATGAAAAAATAAGTGCATACACTAATACCCCGGATCGCTGGAACAATCCAGGACCGGGATTGAGGCCGTGGATTGCGAAAGCACTAAGCAGTGCAGCAGTTGAACCGCTTCCTGGAATACCGATAGTTAGGGTGGGTATAAGCGCACCACCCTGTGTAGCATTGTTAGAAGAGTCTGCCGCAATAATGCCTTCGATGATTCCTGTTCCGAACTTCGAGGGGTCAGATGCCCACCGCTTTGCCTCGTTGTATGAAATGAAGTTTGCAACGTCAGCACCGGCTCCAGGAAGTGATCCAATGAAGGCTCCAATAAACGTTCCTCGAATGAATTCGATCGGTCGATCGATAACGGCTTGAATTCCCTCGCTCACTTGTCGTTGATCATCTGTTACGTTGACATCGGTGTCGATGATCTTCTTCTGCGTTGCAAGAAACAGTGCCTCGGTAAAGACAAACAATCCTATCAGGACAACCACGAAACTTACCCCACTCCTGAGAAGAGGTAGGCCAAGAATTGCTCGAGGCTGTGCGAGTTGTGGGTCACTCCCGATAGTAGCAATAAGGAGGCCAAACCCACCGCCTAATAGTCCTTTCAAGAGCGATTGACCCTTAGCGGCCGGAATTATTGTGAGCGCGAACACCGCAAGCAAGAATAGTTCAACGGGGCCGAAATTCAGGGCGAACTCAGCGAGGGCAGGACCGACCAAGAGGAGAATAGCTGCTGCGATGATTCCAGCTACTCCCGATGCCATGGCAGAGGCGGCTAACGCATACGTTGCCCGACCTGCTTTCGTGAATTCATACCCGTCCCAACACGTTACGACCGATCCAGGTGCACCGGGTGTATTAATCAGAATGGCTGGAATAGATCCTGCATAGACTGCTCCCCCATAAGCAGAAACGAGAAAGATGAGTGCGACTGATGCATCAAACGGAATCGTGACAGGAGTAAATAAAATAATCGTCATTGTTGCGGAAAAACCAGGAATAGCACCGAATATGATACCAATCACAACACCTAGGAAAATAGCGACGAGAACAGCTGGATCAGTCAGTATTCCGAATGACTGACTCACTGTTCCCATTGCAAGAGACAGAATCATAGTGGTATGTTCAGCCAGAAAACAAACACTGCGTACAATATCGATGTGAGGACGATAGAATAGCCTGTGAGTATTCGCCAGTCTTCTTCCCCTAATACGTATAATACGCTGCCAAGGAATACAGCAGTGGCGGATGCAAATTGGATGCGTATCGCAACAAGATAAACCATCGTCAGGAGAAGTATCCAAATTGCTCTCATTACCCGGTTATTCTCGTCGTTCGAAAATCCGGCCATGCTGCTTGTGGCATTATCATACTCATCCCTCGTTGAATCTATTTGTATACTGAATAGCGCAATGACAGCTATCGCGAAAAACGCAGTCATATAGAGTATGGGATTTGCATATAGCATTGATCGAGACGGTAATCCGCGTGTATCGATATAGTAAATAGTGCAGAATATAAGAACAAGTAGTGGAAATATAATTTCTACTGTATTGATTTTTATTGTATAGCTACCGACTGATACTCGTCTCATTGGTTCCGAAATTCCTCAAAGAGCGTTTCGAACTCTTGCATCGATTCGCTAACACTCTGTACGATTTCGAACGTCTCTTCGGGTCCATTGTACTGAAGAATTTGATCAAGGTTGCCCTGTTCAGCTGCTTGTTCTTGATAACTGTCTGCCTGCATCGCCTGCTCATAGCTATCGACGAGTTGGTTGTATCGGTCAGGATACTCATCTTCAACTCCACCGGGAGCCATCATTAATTTCCACTGACCGAGACCTTCATTCACGAGCGGAACATCTTCGAGGCCAAGTTCTGCAAACGACGGTGTGTCGGGCCAAAGATTCTGTCTTTCGGGAGTGTGAGATCCAAGCGGAGTCACTTCGCCGATATTAGATGGATTAAACGCCCAGGGTTGGTTAACCACAACAGGCACCTGCTCACCCAATACGTTCTGTCTTACATTTGAGCCTCCCTCTAAGTTGACAAGGTTAAATTCTATATCGTATGTATCCTGCACGAGAAGAGCAGAGAGTGCTGTGTTACCTACTGACGATGTCAGGCCAACTGTGATTTCTCCTGGCCGCTCTTCGGCATCCGCGATAAGGTCGTTCATATTTTCGTAAGGTGTCTGTGTTCCTGCGAACCACATTGTTGGATCAAAATGGTTTGTTCCGATATAATCAAAATCCTCAATGGTGTATGGGGCATCCTGAAAAAGACGGGTCGCATTCATTTGTGGAAGATTCCACATTCCTACTGTGTATCCGTTAGCTTCCGCATTGTAAAGTCTCTCTCCACCCACTTGTGTTGATCCTCCGGGATAGTTTCCAACAGTAAATTGACCGGTAATTTCGTCCTGCCATGTCGGCACCAAAACCCGTGTAGATCGGTCAGTTCCACCTCCTTGTGCCCAAGGCACGATAATCGAAATAGATTCATTAGGATACTCTGTACTACCAGTGTCTCCGCTACAACCGGCTAACCCGGCCGCGAGAGCCGGTGCAAGACTTTTTATATAATTTCGACGTTGCATATCTGGATAAGATATTCTGTACACAATAAATATTTCTATTATGTGGAAGACTAATACCCCATTGAGGAAATAAATGGATTAGTGATTTCCTCAAATAGGATTATTACATCCGTTGGATAAGACTCTCCAGAGAGTCAGTCATGAGTTCTACGTCAAATTTCAGACCACCAACTGGTACATCCACAACCTGTTCTATCGTTGTAGCTGCGATAGGACCACAGAGTATTGCATCAATTCCATCTTTTTCTGCATTCACACCTTTAACAATCTCTTCCTCGATCGTATGTGCTGGTAGGGGCTTCACGTAATATTCTATATCATCCACATTAATTGAATTTGGCACTCTATCACATGCATCTCTCGTTGTGATCAACCCTATTGTCGGCTGGTTGTATCCCTCTTCTTCCCGTAATGCGTCAATTATGTTCTTTAGCGTCTTTACTCCGAAATTAGATCTCTCATTACTCGTTATTTTATATAAGGTACTTGATGAAAGATCATGCCTTGAGGCAAATTCTTTGATTGAAAGGTTCTGATTATTTAATGCTTGTTCTAGCCGATCACCAAACTCTTCTGTACCAGCTGCAATCATGACCTGTTTCCACATGGGAGATCGTTACTTCGCCTCCTGCATAGAACCCATGCGTTTACTTACGACTGAATTAAGATGTAAGTTTTCTTGCCTCCACCAAGTGTAGAAAGAAAAAGACTGTGTGGTAGAGTACTTTCTACATGCTTGTAGAAACGCGTAATCTCATTTCAATTCTTATTTTAACACCACCATTTATACATCCCCTGTAGTAATCAAATCGAATGACGAGAGAAAAACATATACTTTGGTTCAGACCTGATAAGTGGGAAAATGTAAGCGTTCGCCGGGAGAGAATCACTGAAAAGCTTGAATCTCGTGGGGTAAATATAGACCTGACTGGAGCAACTCTCCAGAACTTCACGAGGTATTGGTTAAAGGCAGCGAAAGGAGAGTACGATGTGATAATCGGAAACGTTCGTCTCGGTCTCTATGGAGGATATCTTGTGGCGCGTGCATCTCACACACCGTTTATAGGCGACGTATCCGATCCGCTTGAGAATATCGATCATTTACCTAAGCCACTGTATCTCGCGCTTGGCCAGTACGAGAAGTTCGTGCTTCGACATACTGATGGGAATGTTTTCCTCCCGGAAACCATCAAAGGAATGGAAAAATACGGTATCGACGGTGAGATTGCGGGCAATGCCGTCGACTTCGAACTGTTTTCAGACCCTAATATAGAGGTGATCAAGGAAGCCGGAGAGATCCTACGCGGAGAAAGTGTGTCCCTTGACGATCCGATAGCGATCTATCTCGGCTCCATGCCCGAACAGCAACATTTCGAAGAGATAATCGAAGCTGCGCGCATCACCGAAGATTGGCAGTTTGTCATCGTCGGCGAGGGTCCAATGGAAGAGATGGTTACCAACGCTGCAGAGGAGATAGATAACCTGTTTTTCCCAGGCTCCTTCGATTACGAACTCATGCCTGGCTTTCTACACCACGCTAACGCCGGTTTCTGTCTCGAACACGTCGAGAGACCACTAAAAATATCTGAGTACGGTGCAGCGGGTCTCCCGACCTTGGGCGCACACGGGAAACTCGAAGAGGAGTTCTCAGAAGACGAACTATACTTTATTGAACCAGAATCCGGCGAGATTTCTGCTGTCCTTCGGAGGATACGTGAAGACCCTAACGGAGCCGAAGAACGGACTCGAAAGCTACGGGAACACGCAAGACAGTACTCTTGGGAGGAAGTAGCTTCGACGTACTATCAAATGATCAAGTCAATTAGCGACAACCAATATGCAGATTAATAATAACGGCCAAGTCGAAACAGTATAGTTCAGTAAGTTAGTGCACTGAGCAAGCCGTAGTGGCACTCAACTAAATAATATAGAGAAACAAGAATACAAGTAAACTAATTTCACCACCGGTGATAGTGATATTACTATGGGTAAGCTAAACGTAATTGAAAATACGGAACTCGGCGACGGAACGGAGGTAAAAGAGTTTACTGTCATTCAAGACTCTCAGATCGGCAACGGATGTATGATATGGCGGTCTTCGAATATTTATGGCACAG
>Ga0306913_100504_pt1 | contig 13176 bp, 7 predicted proteins | sample AntDeeMetagen680_FD_190404 | JGI IMG/M metagenome (GOLD analysis project Ga0306913, IMG submission 190404) | Saline lake microbial communities from Deep Lake, Antarctica - Metagenome #680 (v2) (version 2) | ecosystem: Environmental > Aquatic > Non-marine Saline and Alkaline > Saline | place...
ATACTCGGTGGGATCTGCGTCGGAACGGGTTCAGTATCGTTCTCTTTGTCAAGCGCGTACCCGATACGCATCCCGGGCTTGTGGAACTCCCGCATCAGGTCCGGGTCTGGCTTGGCCAGCGGGTCACGTGCCTCTGGCTCTGCACGCGTCCCACGGACTCCCTCCACGGTCAGGTTCTCCGACGACGGGACCGTGATGAAGTTCGCTAACTCGTCGGCGTTCACCACGATATCAGGGCGTGTCTTCCCGGAACCGGAGACGATGTCACGGTTCACGAACCGGTGGAATTCCTCGGTGGCTTTCTTCTTCTTCCGGTACCCTTCACCGTCTTTGAGAATCGTCGGTTCGAGCCCGTAGAAGTACCCGTCAAGGTGGTCGAGAACCGACGCGAGATCGCGCATTGTCCGCTCAACGTCTTCTACGGGAACCTCGTTGTTGGCGACTGATATCGCTCGAATATTCGCTCTGAACGTCCGCTTCGGGATCTTGTTGTCGATGAGTTTCCGTCGCTTACCGACGTCGCCGGCGATCGGGGACTCCGCGTTCTGGTCAGCGGATTCACCGATGTCTTCCATGTGGTCGCGGAGACGTTCACGTCGGCGTTCTTTGGACGGGGAGTGCAGGATCTCACCGAGCTCGTACATGACTTTCTGCCCGAGTGTGTCACGGTTCAGGTGCAGGTTGTCCTTCCGGCGTTCGGCCTGTCGTGACCAGTCCTCGATGCGCTTGAAGACGACTTGGAACGCGATCGGGAGGTCGGACGCGGCTAAGTGCTGGATGAGCGTGGCAAGGGGAGCACGGTCTTGGATGTCGTCAGCGTCTGGACGAGCGATTTTACTGAACATCTTCATCGTTGTCATCCAGTCCTGTTTCCGTTCGCCGTCGCCGTCCCATCGAGCTGCAACAGGCTCACCGTGTTCGAGGGTCGGACGGGCAAGGATATCACCGTCTTCAGTCCACGTTGGCCCTTCGATATCCTGTTCGAGGTAGTCCCCGTCAATCTCGTCCGGGAGTTCTACCAGGTCCAGTAGCCCGGCGTCAAGCTCTTTGAGCATGTCGTACCCATCAATCTGTTCCGGGCTGATTTGCGTCTCGTTTCCACTGGCGGTTTTCGCTTCTTCGTCTTCTCGCGGTTGCGTGGTTTCGCTTGCCCGGTCAACTTGCAGGCTTAACGACCCGTCACCACCCGAGCTACTCTCGGACTGTGTCCCTTCGTTCGTTTGCCCACTGAGAGGGTCGTCATCTTCGTGTGACTCGTCACTATCAGTTGTTGTGTCTGTGTGTCCTTCTTCGATGTCGGTGTGAGTACCGGTGGCGTCCGGGTCGAACAGTAAATGCCCGTGATCCATCTTCTTCACGAAGTCGTCAGGGGCGTACTTTTCTGGCGGGATGATTTTCTGCAGTACGTCCACTGTAGCGATTTCGACGTCGAACGAGGCGGGGTACGCAGTCGTGAGACGGTTCTTTAACGCGTTCAGGTGTTCCGGTTCGGTTCCGTAGAAGAATTCGACTGGCGAGTCTTTCCCCTGGCTAATTGCGAGTAATTCGAACCGTGGAATGTCTTCACTGCTGTCTTCCAGCGGGTTCAATCGGGACTTCACGGATTGTCTCTTCTTCCGGCTGGTCAGCTTGTGGAGGCTGGAGATGTGGCTAACAATATCTTCCGGGTTGAGTTTTTCGCGTGAAGGCCGTACTTGGACGTATTCTCGTTCCATGATTTGCGATGTGAGGGGGTGGGATATGCGAGAGGCTCGAAACCCAATGCTTCAGTACCATTTTAAAGGGTACGAACTAATAAAATACTTCGGCTGCTGAACACTCGTCGCGGTGAACTTCGAGGGGGATACCCACGATGTGAAAACCAGTTAACGCGCGTTGGGGCTGGATTCAGTGTGCACTACAGTGGGGAGTGAACTGACGGTGTAAACGCGTGGTTAGCAGTAATAGTAGCGTGTTTTATTCAGGATATGAGTGAACCTAAGTCGGGGAGATTCAATAAGTACGTGTGTCTACAAACCGGTTATTCCGAGAAACAGGTGGGTCACACCACATTTTTACGCAATAGGACCGTGAGTCGTGATATGGCATACCCGAACCCGATACCCACATTCACTCCAGAAGCATTCAGGAAAACTATGGAACGCGTTAAGGAGTCCTCAGTACCCGACAAAGAGAAAGACGCTGTTGGCGCGCTTCGGTCGGAGATTCGGGACGATTCCCGGGACTAACGATTGGTTGTTGAACCACCTGTACTGAACGCGTGGCTCACAATCAATACAGGCTGAATAACCCGTATTACCAATTCCTGTTAGTAGAAGTAAATCGGTGTGAGCCCGATTTTTACTGCGTACAGCAGAAGGAACATTGGAGCAGTGAACTTCAATAACCCATCGTTCACGAGGGGGTGTCGTTCATTTGCATACCCGAAGCAAACTGGAACACGTAAAACCGGCCAGAAAGGCGTTGGTGCTGGTTTACTTCCACCATCGATCAGGACGTCACCGAGGATATGGCTGAGGATCCCGAGGAATACACCAAAGGCCAGGATAAACGCCATTCCAACCGGGTTCAGGAACGGTGGGGAAACCCCGATGAGTTCCTGAATACCGAGATCGACCATCATTAACAGTAGGGTGATACAGCCCATGAACACTGCGGAGATGAATACGGCGGACCAAACAGTGTGCATAACCCCGCGACGAGCTCCGTGTGACACACCGACTTCCCGGTTCGGGAACAACGATGCAATAATCATCATCGCCACGATCGGCAGCGACTGCCGAACTGGTAACACGATGACTAACGGCACCGAAAGAAGCAACGTCAACCCGTAGTGACCGTATTTCCGCATTGTATGTATCCCAATTACCCCGATGTGTATGAGCGCTCAACTGCTACCGCGGCGTGACGACGTCCGTGCCTTCCAACTCTCGACTGACGACCGCTTTCTTGCCGTCCGGGATAGACTCCCAATTCACGCTACCTTGCTTGTACAGGAGCGTCCAGATGTTGTCAGCACCGGCGTCAACAACGTGGTGTTCGAACGTGTTTGCGTACACTCGGAGCCGGCGTTTCCCGAACCCGGTTGTCGTGAGCAGACACTCGGAGTGGTCGGACGTGTTACCTGCTTGTGCACCGAGAACGAAGTCGCGTTCCGGTGGTTCCAGGCCAAGCGCGTCCATTGCTTCCGGACCAATGTCTTCGTGCTTCATTAGCACTCGAATGTCACACTGGTCGTAGATCTCCTTGGCTTTCCCTTCCATGAATTCGTCCACAGTCTGGCTGATCAGGGTCACACCGGACTGGTAGTGCCGGGAGTGCCTGACGAACGTGTTCAGAACGTCCGTTGCACCTTCCGCTCCCAACATGTAGTGAGCTTCGTCCACGGTAATGAGTGACCTGCCCTGTGAGGACTTGGTCCGCTGGAACAGATAGTCAAGCATGATATGCATGATGAGTCCAGCGTTATTTGCGTCCACAACGTTCTCCAAATTAAACTGGACAACGCGGGCGTTCAGGTTAATATTGGTGTGCCCGTTCAGACGGTCGCGCTGACCACCTTCCGTGAACTCTTCAAGACCGAGCAGTACCTGGTGAGCGAACCCGGCTTCTCGTTCCTGATTCTTCCGCATGGCCTCGGAACTCTCAACCGGCTGGTTCATCACGCCGACGTACTTCATCATATCTTCGTCGACATTGAGGAATTCCTTGGGTTGTTTGCCGTTCGCTATCTCCTTCAGGATGTCAATAACGTCCTGAATAATCGGGCTTTCACGGGAGTGCGTTCGCGGGTTCTTTGTGATGCCTTTCTCCAGGTACGCGAACTTAATCGCTCGGCGCAGCACACCTTCTTCACCCTTGTCCAGGCTGTTCGACCCGGAGAAGTGAGTCTGGAACATCCCCATGACCGACCGGATCTTCATGTCATACGGATCGTCTTCCATCTCACCGACGGTTTCCTGTGCTTCCTGGATTTCCAACGGATTGATGATCGTGTCTTTGTCCACAGTAATGACTTGCCCACCGAGCGCATCGACCATGTCCCCGAACCCACCGACCGGGTCGATGATCATGAGTTCGGTTTCCGGGTCCATCATGAGTCGTCGCCACATCATGAGCTTCGACAGGTACGACTTCCCGGACCCGATCTTCCCGGATACGAGAGCGTTGTGCCCGGAGAGCTCGAAGCGGTCAACGATGACCGGGGAGTTCGTGGTGTGGTGGAATCCGAACAGGACACCGGTAGACTGGACGCGTGTCGGCTCGATGAACGGGAACGTGGTACCGAGCGACTGCATGTCCATGATTTGCGTCTTCCTGATACGGTCCTGGCCGAGTGGGGCTACCGATCGGAACGCGTCTAATTGCCGGTCAACGAGCGCGCTGACGCGGGCGTTCGACTGTGCGAACATCTGCTTGACTTCTTCAGTCCCGTCGTCCAACGGTTCCTTATCTTTCGCAACGACCTGCACGTACAGTGCGAAGTCAAAGATTTTCGTTGCGCCTTTGTTCAGCCGGTCACGGAGCTGTTGAACCTTCTGCCGCTGCTGTTTCTCTTCGGTCGTGTTGATCTTCCCATCGCGTTCTTTCCGCCGGATGGTGGAGGTAAGGCGAGTCGCTCGCTTGTTGAGTTTCGCCATCATCGTTTCCGGATCGCGCGGGTTGATGTGGTACGATGTTCGGACGTCAGCGCCTTTTGTCTCCAGCCCGGATGAGAACAGTTTATCGAGCCATCCGAACCCGACACGGTCAGGGTACGAGGAGATGATCACAGTTCGTGCATAGAACCGCTCCCCGGATTCTGGCCTGACAGTGATGTAGTCCTCATTTTGCTCGACGTCGTCCGGGGCGATACTCATCCGAGCGACTGGTGACCGGTCACCTTCTTCCCCGAGCAGTCCGGTCGGTGAGTCTTCTTCTTCGGCTTCTTCTTCCTCGATTTCTCGAAGGACTTCCGTGAGTGCTTCCCCGTCAAGGTCTTCGCCACGACGGTCTAATCGCTGTGTCGCTTCTGTCAGGATGTCGTTGTCCTCTTCGTTGACCTTCTGAATGACTTCCGCGTCGTTTGATTCGTCTTCAATGTCTTCCCGGAGTTGCCCGGCGACTTGTGCGCGTGAGGCTTCACGAGCCCGATTGATCCAGGCTTTGCCACCGAACACTAAGACGAAGATAACGGCAGTGAGCACCACGGCCAGGATGACTGTGGGCCACACGCCAATCTGTTCTGCAACAGCGCCGAGTCCGACGCTGTCTAAGAGGTCTCCGACTTGGAGTACGACGGGAGAGCCGGCACCGAATGCTCCTGCAAGGTTCTGTGCACCGTTGGATGAGTCACTGCTGGTTGTGTCTGTAGTCATTGTTCGGAGGGAGTCACGGGTCATTGCTGATCACCTTCTTCGCCGTCAAGGCCACCATGGGCCGGGACGTGCTCATCGAACAGGTGGTCAACGGAAATGCCGCCAATCGACCCGTTCTGATGAGTTGTGGTGAACGGCCCGGTCGGGAACACTTCCCGGTCAGGCTCGATGTTGTGGAAGTAGTGGTACAGGACAGCCATTGCTTCGTTCCGGCTGTCAATCCGTTCAACACCGACGTCCATGCGCCGGAGACCGCTTTTCATGCGGTTCATCCGGGTGTTGAGTTCACGCAGGCACTGGTATTTCGTGATATCTTCGACTTTATCTTCGCTGAACCGGTCGAAGAACCCGCCGATAACGGGGATGTCTTGGAGCTGGTCAACGAGGCTTTCACCGTCGCCTTTGAACCGGTGAAGTTGCTCTGCAGACACTGTAGCGACAAGGTAGAATTGCCTTTCTTTCATGTCGTTTTGAATCATGAAATCCTCCAGCCAGTTCGGGTAGATGGACCGGCCGATATTCATCAGCAACTCGTCCGAGTCATCGCTGTTTTCGCTTAACACGTCGTTCACGTTGGAGATGTGCTCGCGCATGTCGAACCTCGTCGGGATCGACACCATTTGCACAGGACTGTCCAGAGCTGAGAGGAAATGCGACTGGTACGTCTGAACGATATCACGTTGCTTCTCACCGGTGTGAATCGACCAGTCACGGCCTTGTACACGCGCAATTGCGATGTACAATCCGTTTTCAGCAACGACGATCCCGGCTCCGTTGACGTCCTCTGGAACGAGCTCGTCGTCCTCCCCCATGATGTACTCGAAATCCATGAGGTCTTGGGCGTAGTTCGGCATCGAGAAGATGCTGTCACCAAGGTCGAACGTCTCCGGTGAGATGCGTTCCGTCGTGTGACGTTCATCGATATCGTCCTCGTCCACACTTGGGATCTCGTCCAGATCGTCACTGTCGTCTTCACCACTGCCCGTATCTTCGCTCCCATCTTCCGATTCATCATCGAGTTCACCCGGATCTGGCTCGGTAACCCCGAACGTAGCATCGCTGATTGGACTTTCCCGTGCGACATTTGAACCGGATGACTCGCTGTTGTCGTCTGAAGACTCGCTATCAAGGTCTAAGTGAGCCAGTGAGTCCGTGTCAGCATCATTGGTGTCGTCCGTCGCTGTGTCTTCATCGTCGTTCTCGTCGATACCGAACGGGTCAGCGCCCGGGCCTTCTAACTCGGTAACGGAATCGTGAGACTTCGCGCCCGTGTCGGTAGTTGCGTCCCAACTTGCAGTGTCTGTTTTCCCTCGGTATTTTTCAGACACGTCAACGTCGTCATCGATGAACCGGTATTTCCGTTCGCTTGCAACGGACCCCTCGTCAATATCAACGATGTCAGAGTCCACTGCTTCGATGTCTTCCAGGTGCGCTTCGACTTCTTGACTGTCAACGTAGATACCAGCGTTCTGAGCGTCTTTGACAAGGTGTGCAGCGAACCTGTTCTTATCGGACGTAGTGAGAACGTCATTCTGGTAAATCTCTACTGCAGTTCCGAACACGTCCGCCATTTCTGAGTTGGTCGTGACTGGCGTGTACGGCGGGTCGCTAATGGCAGGTGTGACGTAGATGCTTTTGGAGACCGATTCGTTCACACCGTCAGAGGCAGTGACTTTCAGTTCGACTTCCGTCTCTCCGATTTCGTCAAATGAAATCCCGATGACTGCGGTCGTGTTCCCGAGCTCATCACCGTCGACAACCCATTCACACGCCCGGAGTGTCCCGTTCTCAACTTCTGTCGGAGCAGCTGTAATCGTGACAGGCTCACCAACAGCGGGATCTTTGTCTAACTTCAACTCGAAGTCCGGGGTGATGGTGGATTCCGGGGACTCAGCAATAACGCCTTGCGTGGCCTTGTCCACGTCGTCAGTTGCAGTCGTCACTTCCAACCCAATCGTGTAGTGACCAGGTTTACTGAACGTCTGCGTGAACTCGTCACCAGACCCAACTGGCTGGTCGTTCAGGAACCATTCGTACTCGACGATCTGCGTGTTAATCGGCACGGAGGCTTTCCCGGAGAATTCAATCGGTTCACCGACACCGAATTCGGATGGACCATCGATCGTGGCTGTAACGGCAGTGTACTGTTCAACAGTCAGTGTCGTTGTGTCCGTATCGACGTCTCCGGCGTCGGATTCGACCGTGAGCTCAACGTTGTACTCGCCCGGTGATTCAAATCGAATCTCAGCAGTTTCACCTGTCACCTCGTCGTGCCCTTCAATATCCCACGTGTACGACCGGACACCAGTATTCGTTGCACGTGATTTCGATCCATCTAACACGAATTCGTCTCGGGTTGTCGGACCGCCGCGCGTTACGATAACCGCAGTCAGGTCAGTATCTGGCTCAACACGAACGGTGACGGTTTCTGTGTCACCAACATCACGGTTCGTGTGTGTCGTAGCAGACACCGAGTATTCACCCGGACCCGGGAACGAATGCGTGACTGTTTCCCCACGGCCAATCACTTCCCCATCACCGAGTGTCCATTCGATCCGTGTAATGTCGGCATCCGTCGCTTCAGTGTTCTTAGCCGAGAATTCAACTAATTCATCGACGGTCACGACGTCAGGGAAGTCAATAACCGTGTCAACCGTCGGCTGATTAACCGAGACTGTCGCGGAATCACTTGCGGTTTCACCAGCATCGTTCTCAACTTCGATGCTTACCCGTGCATTTTCTGCGAGACCAGAATTGAACGTGACCTGTGCAGTCCGCTCACCGACGTGAGTAAGTGATGCGTCATTCACACCCCACCGACTGGAGAGACGGTCGTCAAACTCGACAGTGAATGATTCACTGTCCCCTCGAATAACGCTCTCAGGATGCTCAACGAGTTCAACTTCCGGGCGAACCCGAGCATTGACCGTCGCAACGGAAGTGTCCGTTTCACCGCCCGTGTTCGTGGCTGTAATCGTAACCGGGTATTCACCGGGTTCCGTGAAGATGTGCTCAACGACGATCGAGGAAGACTGCTCAATCGGGATGACCTCGTCACCGATTTTGAAGGTCGTACTGTCAATAGCCGAGTTTTCAGCGTCAATTGAACACCCAATTTCTGTCTTCTCATCAACGTACACATCGTCCGGCATATCAAGTTCAACGCTAATCCCGGTCGGCGTCTGAACCGTGATATCCTTTGACTCGTTGACCGTAATACCGGATTCTCCGGTTGCTGTCACTGAAATCGTGTGCTCGCCGTCGTGCTCGAACGTGTTAGAGAACGTTCGTCCTTTCCCGGCTGGAACGGAGTCAAGCTCCCACTGCAAACCAGTGATGGTTTCATTCCGGGCTCGGACCTCTGCTTTGTATTCAGTTGTCGCCCCGGGGGAAACGGTACTGTCACCAGAGATATCCAATTCAATCGTCGAGGGGTCAACGACCTCGACTTCCTCACTGTAGTGGTCTGTTTCTCCGGCATTATCAGTGGCTTCAACAGACACTGTGTAGATCCCCGGGAATTCGAACGTGTGCAAAACGGTCCTGCCTGTACCGGCTTTTGTCCCGCCGATGTACCAGTCAGATTCAGCGAGGTTTGCATCGTCAGCAACGATGACCTGGTAAAGGTATTCTTCACCAGCTGTGACTTGGTCCGGGGTTTCAATTCCCGTTACGATCGTCACGTCGTCGTCCTCTTCCATTTCAACGGAAACGTCACCGTCTTCATCGGTCTTTTGGGAGAATTCCTTTAGTGACCGGAGGACATCGCCAGGGTTGATATCGATTCCGTCGCGCTGAGCGTCTTTGATGAGCGTTTTAATGCGCTCCTGCTTGTCGGCGTTCTTCTCCCCCTCACTCGTGTAGATATTGATCGCTTCGGTAACAACGTCGTCCTTCGTCTCGATGAGCGTGTGCGGGTGACACAAGTCTTCCAGCGAACCGGTTTTGTCTTCCCCAACTGCCTGTTGTACCCCGCCGTGAAGTTCACGGAGTTTCGACTCGTGCATCGGGTAGATGACACCGTTTGCACTGAGACGGTCAGCGTATTCCGACAGAATCGTGTCGATTGGGATATCTGCGGAGTTAGCTGCATTCGTCACGACGGAGACTTTCGAATCAAGCGGTTCGTCTGAGTCTTCGAGGTACTCTACCGCTCGCTGGACATCGGGGTTAGATTCGTTTGGACTCATGAATTACCGTTAGTAGTAGTGAACTGCGTCTCTACGCTGACGTGAAACCAGTGTCACGCCGAATACAACCAAATCCTGTAGTGAACCTGGTTGAATGCGGTGGCCGGCTCGTGGCAGTCATGGTTTCACTTTTTCTGCGACTGCCCCGAGTACATCAGTTTCTTCGCTATCGTGGCTCTCAGCCCACTCAGGTCGTTCTAATTTGTCTGCACCGTCGATTTCGTTGGTGAGTTTCTCAACTAGTTCCGGAGTCGCTTCGTCTTCTTCTTCGATCAGATTTGCCGTGTGAACGACGTCCTGGTAGTTGATTTCCGGGGCCCCGTATTTCGTGTTGTCCTGCGGTTTCAGTACGAACCGGTCCGGTTTTATTTTCCGGTCCATGTACGCCGGGAACCATTCAACCGGGGACTGGCCAGGCGGTGTCTTGTAGACGATGGCAAGCACACCAACGAATCCGAGTGCAACAGTCACACCACTGATCCAGATCGGGACGGCGTCGATCATCGCGCTAGGGAGAACCAGAACTAACGGGAGTGCTGCCAGAACCATCAGTTCGTCGAACGTCAGTCCGAAGATGACGGTTGTCTTCAGGATCTCCCCGGGGATGGGGACTGTTTGTTGAGCCATTGTACTATAGTGTGATTGGGGCTGTACTGACTTAAATATCTGCCTGCAAACGGTACACTGTCCTGTTGCAACCGCTCCACGGGATACATATCGAGGAATGAATCGCTACGTGAATTACCGGCGTGAAAAGGGAGGTGAGAGTGTTACTGCTTTGGAGTAAGGCGCTGGTAATGGTACGAGTAGACCACTACATCGTTTATTTTACACAGTTCCTTTAGTCTCTCATCGGACCACGTAACCCATGCACCGCCGAATGCACGGTCGAGATCCTCATGGAATGCAACTTCAACAACGCCGTCTGCAGCTGCATCATATGAATCTGGCATATCTACTGGCCAGTCATCAACGATTTCATTGAGTGTTCCATCAATTCCTTCGAGGGGGTACTCGTCTGCACGTGCGTTCTCGTGTACGTCCACGACAACCAGTTCACTCGGGTCTTCACCCCACGTTGACTGCTGGTACTTGTCGTAAACCCGGTCTCCGCTACTAATATCGTGCTTTAGTTGTTCTGTCATAGTACACTCACACCAGTACTGTGCACTAAGTGAACAGCCAGAATCGGCATAATAGTTCGCATCTTTACTTCGACACTGCTACAGAAACCGTACTACGGGAGAAGGTTACCTGGTGTCCTTCAGGTCCACGTCGCCATCGGCCCCATCAGACGGGTGGAATGCGTCGTGAGTCTCGAAGGTTGTACTCCCGCTTTCACTCCCGATAGCGTAGTCTTCCAGGGTTTCTTTGACGCTTGTCTTCCCCTCTGGCAGGTTAATGTCATTCGGTTCTCCGAGGGTGTTGTCTCCGCTCTCATTCGGATCGTACCCGTCAAGCCCTTCAGCGAAGTTCTCCGCAGTTGCGGATGCCTCCCCAACATCATCTGAATCAACATTGTCCATTGAGGACCCGTCACTCCCGGTATCCGGACCGCTGGTATCCGGCTCGAACCCGTCAAGCCCTTCAGCGAAGTTCTCAGCAGTGGAGGACGCTTCATCGAAGTCGTCCGCATTGAGGTCATCCATCGAGGCCTGATCTCCGGGGATTGGGTCACTACCACTGGCGTCCTGACCCTGGTTCCACGGCTGTTGCTTATCTGGATGCCCGATCGGTGATTCACGTGCGATACGACCCATCTCACCAACTGATGCCATCGCACCGTCCGTCATGAACACGCTCCCGTAGGCTTTCCCGCCTCGCTTGGCGATATTGGCACCCTTGGAAACAAGTCCAGAACCAGGGATTTTCCCGGCAGCTGCAGCGGCTCCGTGCTTGACGCTCCCTGCGGTTTCACTTGCAGTTTGGCGGATGGACTCGCCAGTCCCTTCACCGCCAACACGGTCAGCGACTCCATCGAACTTTTCACGACCTTTGTTCCCGATGTGTTCGGCTTTGTCACCGAAGGTGGTGGGTTCTGGCTCAGGGTTGTCCGGGGCGAATGTGGACACACCGCCGTCATCATCAAGAACGGTTCCTTGGTTCTCGGTCTGGATGACCGTGCTGCCGTCGCCAGTGGAAGTAACTGTTCCACCGGCTGCAGCACCAGCAGCGCCTCCTGCGGCACCGCCAGCGGCTGCACCTCCGAACCCACCGCCGCCACCGCCACCGCCGCCGGCACCGCCGCCGTAGACTTGCGGGCCAATGGGTGCGTCAGCAGACCGGCCCTGTCGCATCCGGCTGGAGGTCCCGCCGCCACCGCGCATCGAGATAACCATACCGAGCAGGCTCGTGGTCAGTGCGATGCAGAGCACGATTCCGCCGAACCATGCGAACATTTGCAAGAGAACCTTTGTGAATCCGGTTGGCGGGCCAGCGGACTCAGTGCCACCGGCTGTTTCCTCATTAATTTCATTGTCTTCGTTTACAAGTCCGTTCTCAACGTTTGAGTCCATAGGCTCATCGTAATCCGTTAGACAGGAATCGTGCTCTGGTCCTTCACAGGTGGTGTCAATGAATCCGAGCTCACTATCGGTTCCCTGGCCAGCGATCGCTGAAGTTGTGGCTAAGACACCAGAGATGACGATTCCAAGGAGCAACAGCATCGCTGTAAGCTTAAAGACAAGCGATGTGATCTGCTTCCCGTACTTCATTGGGCCTATGTCCACGACCCATAGTGAGAGGAATAGCGGCATCATCGCCCACACGACGTAGACTAGCAGCATCCGCATGGCCAGGACGAGCCAGAACGCTGCGACTGTGAGGATGACACCGATTGCGAATTTCCATCCGAGAAGTGCAGCTGCGATGATTGTCCCTGCCAGTCCACCGAGGGCTGTGAGCCCTCCCATGAGAGAGTTCAGGCTGTCTTGTAGGAAGACGAGTGAATAGGACGAAGGGAAGATTTCTTTCCCTATTTCGTTCACGCCGATAACAGCAGCGCTGAACAGGTCCACGGTGACGATCCCGCCATCCTGCAACGTGTTTGGTCTTGCAGGGATAACGATTTCGGAGTTGAACATTGGGCCGGTGACGAGAAGTGCAATCCCGGCAACGAGTGTCCTTTCCATGAACCGGTAAATGTCTGCTTCTTCTTTCTCGGGGAACAGCATCTGTCCGAGGAAGAATGCAGAACCGGCAACTGGAAGGACCCACCAGAATATCTGTGCGAATCTCCACCAGACTTTCCGAAGTTCAGGGATCTGCCCTGGTGCTTTGAAGAACAGGAACTCGTACGTCCCTGCAGTGAAAAGAAATCCGAGGGTGCCGAAAATTGCGGCTGCAATAAGCGAGAACGTGTACTTGATGGCTGATTGGGCCACATCCATTAAGGTCTCCCCAAGACTGAGTGGAACGCCAACTATACCAAGCTGTGCAGGATCGACGCCAGCCATAGGGAGACTTGTGAGTGCCGCAATTATACTGAATGCGAGCAGCCGCTTTGATTGACCTGACGACAGGTAATCCTTGGACTTGTCTATGTCCATCGGTCAGTACACAAATGTACAACCCGACTTTATAAAAACATTCGCCCTGCAAACAGGTCTTTACTTCTGGAGTAAACTACC
>Ga0306913_100509_pt1 | contig 13058 bp, 7 predicted proteins | sample AntDeeMetagen680_FD_190404 | JGI IMG/M metagenome (GOLD analysis project Ga0306913, IMG submission 190404) | Saline lake microbial communities from Deep Lake, Antarctica - Metagenome #680 (v2) (version 2) | ecosystem: Environmental > Aquatic > Non-marine Saline and Alkaline > Saline | place...
TCGGGGTCGACGCCGGTCTTGACGCCACCGAGATAGCAACGCAACTACTGTTTGGTGAGGTCACGCGGTCTGCACCCACCAACCGGTATGAGGAACTTGCTGCGGACGATGAACGGGCAGCCTCCGAATTCGTCGAAGAGTGGCAAAAAGATACAGCGCATAAGGATACCTTTGCCCGCTATTCACGGGACATCGGTGCTAATTACGATCTCGCAAACGCCGTCGTCGAGTCTGGAAACGTCCGCTGGGAGGCCTCCGCTTTCGAAGCGATTGATGATGGACTCATTACGCTTGTGATGGAGCAGTTAGCCGAGGAAACGTATGCGACGCTTCCGCAGACGGCATCACAGCTCAAACGCTATGTCGATGTTCGCGAAGAGCAATTCTGGAACAGGGAGGGAATCGTCGACTGGTCGGTTCCCAAACACGCTGTCGATGCGTTAGCGAGTATACATGCTCAAGAGACGACCGAGGCGTCGAATATGTCGCCACGTGAACTCGCAACGGCCTACACCGACGATGACGGCTGGTGGACCGTCGACGCCGCCTACCGGGAGTTTATTGATGCAACTCAGAAGACTGCGTATCCATACCCCAAGGAGACCACCGTAAAACAGCGGGTCACGAAACAGTACATGACCTTCCTCAAGACGGTCAATCGGCCGCTGGCCAGCCCACTGAGCGACGACCCTTCACTTGGCACACCACAGTCGGAGTTCTTCGAACAATTCGGCGAGCCCGAAGAGGGGACAGTCGTGATCATCTGTGACGGGCTTCGGTATGAACTCGCCGAGAAGATCCGCCAGCGTCTCGACCAACGTGGTGAGTTCGAGCAAGATCTGTCTGCATTCAGTGCCGTCCTGCCGTCGATAACTGAAGTCGGAATGGCCGCCCACCTTCCCGGTCACCTCGGCCTGGGTCTCAATGACGACGAACTTACCGTCTCCGTTGGTGGGGACCGGATGCGTCACAAGGGGGATCGAGACGAGATCCTCAACACCGCTGGCTATGAGGTGACCTCACTGAACGACATTGGTGATACGTCTCTTGAGGATTTGCAGGAGTCTGACCCTATTCCACGGGCAGTCTACTCGGAGACCATCGACAAACTCGGGGAGGGGCTCGACGATGACGACGCCTTCAGCCGTGTCGCCTCACATATTGATGACGTCGAGCGAGCCATCTACCGGCTCAAACAGGCTGGGTATACGAAATTCATCGTCACCAGCGACCACGGGTTCCTCTATACTACCCGACTAAGCGATGGGTTGAAAGTGGAGGCCCCAGATCTCGCTGCAACCGTCAAACGACGGTTCGCAGTCGCTGAGGACTCAGCACCGCTTATCGAAGCAGAGGAGTATGTCACGGTCGACGCCGATGCGCTCGACAGTCTTGGGATAGATGCCGAGGGTATCAAGCTCCTCTTCCCACGGAGTGTCGCCTGTTTCAAAGCTCGCGGCGGGAATATGCGCTACTTCCACGGTGGGATTTCGTTACAGGAACTGCTTGTGCCGTGTCTTCAGCTCACGACTGAGGAACTCGAGGAGAGCGCATCGATCAACTATGACGTTACCGCTCCAGATCCAATCACCAACTCGATTGTCTCAGTTAAAATCAGTGCAAAAAGCGAACAGCTGTCGTTTGATGGGTTGACCCTCGAGATACGAGCCACTGTCGGAGATAGTCCCGCTGCCGATCCCGTCGAAAAGAAGATCACACAGGGTGAAAATAGTGCTCAGGTCAACTTGAAACAGGGCGTCATTGGAGGCGAGTCCGAGGTCGAGTTCCAAATCATCAACACAGAAACCCGGGAAACAATTGATCGTCGAACGGTGAAACTCGACTTACTCTTTGGAGATGAAGATATGGGGTTCGATGTGTAAACGAGATTTGTCCATAGTAGTTCTCTGCAACCGACATTGCTATCCGACCTGAAAGAGAGACCGTAATCAATGAGCACAGAGGACGTCGACCGAAAGGCCCTCGACATCTTCCCCGGTCGAGTCGTTCGAAAGGACCTCGTCCAGGATATCAAATCCGGGGTGAATGTTCCGACGTATGTTCTCGAATACCTCGTCGGACAGTACTGCGCAACCGACGACACGGAGTCGATCGACGAAGGGATTGAAACGGTCAAAGAGATCCTCTCGAAGCATTATGTACGGCCCGATGAAGCAGAATTCGTCAAAAGTGAGGTCCGAGAACGCGGTCGATATCGGGTAATCGATAAAATAAGCGTTCATCTCGACGAAGACCAAGATGCATACAGTGGCTCCTTCGTCAATCTTGGCCTGAGCAATGTAGAGATCAATGAACACCTCGTCAGTAAACACCCGAAACTCCTTGGAGGCGGTGTCTGGGCAATTATTGACCTCGAATACAGGCCCGATAACGCAAAAACCCCAAAGAGCCTGTTCGGCATCGAATCGTTCAAACCAATCCAGGTATCGAACCTCGACCTCGATCAATTGAAAGACCGTCGGCAGGAGTTCACGCGTGATGAGTGGCTAGATCTCCTCTTGCAAAGCATCGGCTACGATCCGACCACGTTTGATCATCGGGAGAAACTCCTGTTTCTCGCGCGATGTCTACCCCTCGTCGAGTCCAACTTCAATTTCGTTGAACTCGGTCCCCGCGGAACTGGGAAAAGCTACCTCTACCGTGAGATCAGCCCCCACTCGATCCTCATCTCTGGTGGCAAAACAACTGTCGCGAAGCTGTTTTTAAATCTAAATACCGGTCGGATTGGTCTCGTGGGGCGATGGGACGTCGTTGCCTTCGACGAAGTCGGTGGCCTCCAGTTTACAGATACCGAGGCAGTCCAGATGCTGAAAGACTACATGGAGTCAGGAAGCTTCTCACGTGGCACTGAGGAGCTCTCAGCACAAGCTTCGATGGTATACATCGGTAACATCGACCTCGATGTCGAGGGTGTTCTTAAGAGCTCTCACCTATTCAAGCCGTTCCCCGAAGATATGCAAGACCTCGCGTTGATCGATCGGTATCACTTCTATCTCCCAGGCTGGGAAGTGCCGAAAATGCGCTCGGATTTCTTTGGCGATCAATTTGGGTTTATTGTCGACTACTTCGCTGAGTTCGTCCGTGAGCTACGGAAGGAATCGTATGGGGATGCGATTACTGATGAATTTGCCTTCGGTGATCACCTCAACCAACGTGACGAGAAGGCCGTCAAGAAAACCGTCTCTGGGCTGCTGAAACTCCTCCACCCTCACGGGGAGTACACAAAAGAGGAACTCCGAGAGTATCTGGAGTTCGGGATGGAAGGTCGACGAAGAGTCAAAGAGCAACTCAAGCGGATTGGCGGGATGGAATACCGTGCCGTCGAGTTCTCGTATCTCGACCTCGAGACTCGAGAAGAGAAGTATGTTACTGTGCCCGAGGAGGCCGACGAGTCATTAATTCCACCTGGGACCCAGCAGCCGGGCACGGTATACACGATTGGCGACGGCGGGAATCGTCATGCCCCGTTCCGTATCGAGACCCAGGCGCTTCCTGGCTCTGGAAAGACGAACATTTCCGGACCGCCGGGCAAGAAGATGAAAGAGTCGTTCGAGACAACGTGTGATTATCTCCTAGCGAACATGCGTGAACTCCGTCGAGATGAGACACTCGATGATTACGATATCAACGTCCAAGTGCTCAATCCATCCGACGCAACGGAGGGGGGCGAAACGAGTGTCGGCTTCCTTGTTGGGATAACGTCGGGCATCCTCGACCGGCCAGTACGCTCTCAAATGGTTGTATTAGGCGCAATGAGTCTGATGGGCGAACTCGTCGCTGTCAGCTCGTTAGTTGATAAGCTACAACTTGCGGCCGACTCCGGGGCTAAGACGGTGTTGCTTCCTGCCAAAAACAAGGAGGATTTCGCAACCATACCAGATGAGCTACTCGATCAACTTGAACTCGTATTCTATACCGATCCGCTTGAGGCAGCGAGTAAGGCAATTGATTTAGAATAGAAGTCGACTGTTTTCGAGCTCCCCTGGCAGACTCTCCATGAGTGGTCTGTCTCTTTGTAGCACCTAGTTCAGAAACAAGCTGAACGTTGGATCTGATTATCGTTCTGAATATTCTTCGAGAAACAGCTCAATCGTCTCCTGACCAGTCTCATCGATTCCAAATAGGTCGTATATCATCGCATTGAGCGTCGCCTCCAGTTCCTCGAAGTCGACAGCGGCCACATCCTCACTGTCGGATTTCAATACGTCTAACAGATCCTCTTGGTCGTCTTGATCTGCCGGATATGGAATCCGCACTGTCTCACCGGCAGTTACTGACCGATCCACGAGTGCTTGCATCACAAATTTTCCTAATTTGTCTGAACCATTGATTTTCTCTGAACGGATTAGGTCGGAGCGGTCGTTGATATGGATTTGGGGCTCGCCTGTAGGATCAGGATTCTTTTCGAGATCGTCCTGTGTGATCGGATTGTACGAGTTGGTCAACTCGATTTCAACGGTTCGGATCTCGTCCGTATCTGATCCTAAATACGTCTCTGGGAATCGCTCAGTTTTGTGTCGAAGATCGATTGCCTCGGTAATCTCTGTGACCGTATTCTGGATCTGTTCCTGCATCGTATCGGTAATATCGGTGATTGCAGGAACTCGACCGACGTAACTCGTGGTGTACTTGTAGTGGCCGCCGGACTTTAACGAAGAGACGTGTTTGAGATAGAAATCAAATACTGTTGAATTGAGATAGGCGGCGAGGGACTCGCGCCGATCACCGAGTTCCGGTGGGAAGGGTGCACCGTATGCGGATTTGAACAGCCAGGAACCGTCTTCGTCGAGTGCGAACCGCGTGTCGCTGGCTGTCTCAGCAGCGATTACTTTTGGCCGTGAGAGGTCGACATGGCTTTTCGGAGCCGTGAATGCGTACCAGTGGGGTTTGTCGGCCATCATACCCCCTTCTCGTTTCTTCAATTGTTCCTCGTTAGCTTTGAAATACGACCAGGTTGCTTCGAACTCTTGTAGCTCTCTGGGGTCGAGTGGGACGCTCTTGACACCCCCGCTTCCCTGAACCTCTTTGTACGGGAAGATGACGTGTTCTCCAGACCACTCTGGCCGCCACCGTTCGACATCACTACCCCGTAGCCATGGACGGAGGAGATCTCGCTCAAGCGTGACTGGCTCGCCACCGCCTTTTGGAATCGCCTGGATGGTTCCACCGGTTTCGTCGGCATCAATACGGTCGACATCGATTGGCGTTACCAAAAAAATATTATTGGCACCGGTTTGCGTTCCCGCATGGAGGTCGAGGAAGCCACTGAGAGACGCATCAGCGCAGGTCTCTATCCCTGTGAAAACCTCCCATTCTTCGGGTGGCATCGGTGCCCAATACTCATCACGGAGATCCGCTTGCTTGAACGAGAACACGTCGACAAACGGATCACTGTAGGTTTCGGTATCGACCGTGTCGATAAGCCGTTCGAGGACCCGCTCGTCGAGCGTTGTATCGATTGTGACTGGCTCGTCATCGGGTTCGTCATCGGGTTCGTCATCGGGCTCGTCTTCGTCGACATATTCAGTCAATGGTCCCCACTGTTGGACATCGTCGCTGTCTTCGTTTTCAGTCTCGAGATCATCCTCTATTTCATCCTCGTCGACACGCTTGACGCGGGCACAGTGGATCGAATGGTCCGATGGTGATTCGGAGCTCTTCTCGGCGATTACGATGACTGGGTAGTTGGTTGCATCCGCAAAGACACCGGAATCGCGGAAATCATACAATTCCTCGATAGTAGTCTCCTCGTTGAGATATGATCGAACGCCTCGACCATACTCGGTTACCATGAACTGGTTGGGGGTGATATATCCGAGCGTGCCACCCTCACGAAGGCGCTCGACACCCCGTTGATAGAACGGACAGTAGAGATCGTATTTGTCAGTCGTTGTTTCAGGATAGGCCGCTTCGAGCTCTGATTTGAATCCAGAGTCGATATTGTTGGCCTCAACGTATGGTGGGTTTGCAATTACGTAATCGTATTTGAGGTAGTTCTTGACGATCAACGAAAGAGCGACATCCTCGAAGATGGGTAATAGACGCCCTTGAGAATCGTATTCACCGAGTTCGTCGAGCGTCTCCAGCAACCCATTCACATATCCCTCAAGAAATGCTTCGAGGCCGCCAACTGGTCTATCGAAATAGCGTTGGAGGGCGTCCTCGACGGAGAGGCAGTCTGTAGCGTACGAATCCGCCTCGTCTCGACGGTGCGCCTTCACAACGTCGAGCAGCCCCAATAGTGTCTTGAAATAATCGCCGTAGGTGTCGACACCAATTCCTGGACGGTCTACTTCTTTGATCGCATCATAACGTGGCAGCGTGATCGTCGTCTCGATGAACGGATCATCCGCTTCGGCGACATCGCGTGAGCTGGACTCCGTGATCGGCAACACAATCGGAACAGATGTATCGGTCTTTGATTGAGCGGCCCCGGCCAGTGTTTGCTGTCCCTCCCCAGAGAGATTTGCCCCAGGTAAATGGGACTCTTTGCGAAGCGAATTCGTCTGGAACACGGGTAATCGGCGTAACGTGAACGTTGGGTCGTTGGCCTTAGCCTGCTTGTAGGGGTCGAGTATCGAGAGCGTGATGCTGATCTGTGCCATCAGCACAGCGAACGGATGAATATCCAGCCCGACAATTCGGGGCTCCAAACACAGGCTCTCAAGTGCAGTCTGCCAGTCGGGGTCACCGTTTGCACTCCTCCGTACATCGTCCAGATATCGCTCGATTGCATCCGAGAGGAACGTTCCTGATCCACAGGCAGGATCGATAAGCCGCTCGTTGCCAATGCCGGATCCAGCAGTATACTCGGCTCGGTCTAAGATCAACTCGACGACGCCTGCTGGCGTGTAGAACTCCCCGAGTGCCTTCCGAGTTTCCTCATCGAAGTAATTCTGATACAACCCCCCAAGGAGGTCGACATTGTTGACTCGGCTGAAATCGAACTGAAGAACACTAATGAGAAGTTTTGCGACAGCAGTGGCAAACGACTCGCGAGCCTCATCGAGCTCTGTGACAGCAGCGTCGCTTTGCTCGTCACTCCCCTCAGATGTATCGGCAACTGCTTCCTCTCCGAACCCATCGGCCCACCAGAGAAAAATGTCGTCTTCGAAGAGACTCTCGATGAGCTCGGACTGTAGGTCAGTAAAGAGCTCATTTACGACGTCGACGTATTGGATCGGGTCGATCGTCGTATCCGTTTCTGCAAGGCCACCGAGTCGATCCCGTAGCGTTCGGTCACTAAAAAAGTGGTAGTCGTCTGCGGCCTTCGCGAGGAACATCCTCGAGAGCAACGCGAAACCCGATTCCAGCGTGAACATGAAATCAGCAAGCAGGTCTTCGTCGACAGTGCCATCGGGAGCCACATACTGCTTCCAGGCTGTCGGGACATCATCCGTATCCGGGATTTGAGCATAGGATCGACGCCAGAACTCAAAGGCCCCAGTGACGAATTCATGATCAGCCTCTCGGAGAGCCTCAAGGAGTTCCATCCCCTCCTCGATGAGGTCACCGAACGGTCCATGTCGGTCGAATCGAAACGTACTGAAAAAGTATCCCTGGGCTACTTCGTTGTCTAAATTAAGGGGGCTTGTGTCCGTTTCTGCAACGTAGGCGTCGACATCGTCTTGATCCGTCAGTTCCCACTCATCTTTATCAAGTGAACTTGCCAGTTTTTCAAGCTCTTCTGTGTGAGTACCTTCTTCACTGTCAATAGTAGGGAGTGACAGCTTGAATACAGTGTGAAATGATCCCTCAGTTCCATCGAAGAGCCACAGCTCAATTCCATTGGTGAGGACGCCAGCGTCTGCATCAAGCTGGTCAACGTAGCCTTTCAGCTGAGATATATGCGTCTGTAGCGACTCTTCGGGTTCTTTGAACTCGTAGACAGCCCTCACTGACGCACTGTTACGTGTTATGATGATGTCAGGACGTGTCCCATCTTGCAGTGTTCGCTCCTGGTTGACATCCAACCCCGGCTTGTCGTAGCCGAGTTTGTCGAAAAATCCGTTATCGAAGAACGTCGTTTCGACGTCACGCTCGGTGAGCGTAGCCCGATTCGTAGCGATATGGGTGCCAATCGCCTCAAGAATCTCCGCAAGCGTTGGGCCCTCCTCTGTTGGCATTGGGTATACTCTAATTGCATTCCGTAAAACAGTATCCAACCTCGACCAGAGATATTGCGCACATATCAATCAAAATAAAGATATCGGTGATTAGATTACCCGGATATTAATCCGAGATCATAGAACCAATCGACCAGTCCTCAGAGAACAAGAGGTCAGTATTAGGGCGAGTCCATTTCTCAAGTTTCGATCGAAGATAGGTGGAGGCCTCATCTGAGGATATCCAATTGTCGTCGAGACCGTCACCGAGAACCTCTTTTACGACGGCCCATTTTGTCGTGAGATCCCGGTGATCAACACAGACTGGATTTTGGTCGACATGTCTGACGAGAACTCCATTTCCAACGACATTGGCATTCGTAATTCGACTGCAATCATACGTTAGTCCTGCCCAAAGAGGGACCCAAACGTCCACGTCCCAATTCATTGAGACGAGATACACAGCCTCGTAATGAAGATAATTAACATAGCTATTGGCAATTTCCTCTAACGAATCGGCCGATCCTCTTGGCATTGGGTCGACTGATGTATAACCAGACTTCTCTTTAATTGGATTCTGCTCTATCGTCTCCCCAGCTCGAATAAGATCTATCGTCTCAGTCGCCCAGATTTCGTTCGAGCATTCACCGAACGGATTCGTCGCCCCAATTGTCTCTCGTAGTTGGTACTCGAATGCACCGCGATGGCTGTAATGAAGACTATACGTTCCGTCGGTCCGTTCATATGCAACAATTGCTCTATGTCCCATTTTAATCTGCGAGACATTGTGTGCCCCGCACCCGCCAGGGGCACAAAAAACTCTCTAGCGGTAGCGTATCGATAATATGGTCGACGTCGACCACATCCCATCGCTCGAGACATGGTCCTCGACCATAACCTCGTAGTCTTTTAAGAAGTTTTTATAGGGAAATTATCTTTTTGAATTGGTACGGCCTGACCTCAACGAACAAGAAGTAAACCGAGAAACTCGCTATCGGAATAAAGCGATATCAACTTGTGTGGTCGACGCCATCGTGATGGCTAATACGGCGTATAATCTATCAAACCACACTTTGCACATTTGTAGTCACCGTCTCTCATTTCTCTGCCGCTGTATCTTTCCCAATCATGATCGCAAACCGAAGGATCACTCACGAGATCGCTTACGTCGGAACCTGAGTGTTCGAAGGGGATTATGATCTCTCTCCCCCCATGCCCATATTCGTCGACAACGACCATTCGGTCACTACAATAGGCACAGCGATATGTCTCCTGAAACCCCGATCCAATTGGTTCCCACACATGACCTCTGCCATTACCACAGCCCGAGGAGCCTTCTGTGTGGCCGGCCGACCTGTCAGTCCCAATAGCGGGGCCGATCATCTCGCTGTCGTCATACAGGTATCGGGCTCGCTTTTCGTCGTATAGACGATTCGTACCACACCGAGGGCACGAATCGTACTCAACAGAGACGCCGTCGACGTCGGCTTCTTGCCAGTCATGGTCACAACTGGGCTTCGGGTCTTCCCACCGCAAGCTGGCTGCAAGTTCAGTAGAGAACTCATCCGCGTTGTAGTGGTACGTAGCGAATGCGTCGTTTTCTTTTTCGCTGAAATTAGTAGCAACTGTGTCGAAATCCAACGCACCGTTATTGAAATTGCTTGCTGTCGCCCAGTAAACACTGTATCCGAGCGAGAGGTAGTCGTGTGTTGTCGCAAAGAGATCTTTCCCGTGGTTTCTATATTGGATCACGATCACGATCCCCTCTCCATAGAACACATTGGTGGTATCAAATTCAAGTAGAACATCTGCGACCCGGCGATCGGGAAGTGTAGCTGTTTCGGTAACATCAAGGCCCACTTCCAGGCCACAGCGAGAATAATCGGGGAACTCTCGAAGGAGAGCTGAATACGCGGCGGCTTTCATTTTCTGATGCTGCTTTGACTCGCCATCACCACTGCTGCTGCATCCATCCTTGGTAGATCCGACATGCCTGAAATGGCGCGTCCAGCCGCTATCGTTCGTGCCACGGGGGGTCATCTCCTGTCCACACTCTGGACACTGGACACGAACCCCATCGTCTACTTCTTCGGGGGTAACCGTTTCGCCGTCGAGCTCCCCGATAAAAGGCATACTTGAATTATCACTCGTAGAAACAAGATACTTTGGTCGACCTCGGTTGAAGCGCCATGCTTTCTCGCCGAACCTACGGTTTGATGCTGTTCCTGACTATACGGAAGCTAACTTCCCCACTACGGTCTGTTGGAGATGAAACGAGCCGCGCAGTTCGTTTTTCCTTCGAGTCCTGTAGCATCTTCAGTTTGAACGTGGCTGTGTGGCTGAGTAGAGAACCGCCAAATGAATGATTAGCCTTGTTACCGGGATAATTCGTGACTACGACTGCGGTATTGAACAGATCCCCCAGTCGCATCAGATGATGCAGGTGCTTATTGAGTTTTTGTTGGCGTTCGGCCATCTCTCCTCGACCCTGAAACTCGGTTTTGAAGTGATCCGTGAGTGTGTCGACACAAACTAACCGAACAGGATCAGTGCTGTTAGCCAGCGACTCAGCCTTCGAATTAGCATCTTCGGCCAGTAGGATCAGTTCGCTTACACTCTCGGCTTCGGAGACGTGTATATTCTCCAGTACAGCGGTCTCGATCTCGTCTGAACTGACGCCGTGGCGGTCGGCAAGCTGTGTTTTCTGATTGTCTGGGAGTGACTGGACGATATCACTGACAATCTCTGGGTCGAATCCATTGCGGGTGTCGATGTAGATCGCACTCCCGGCGAGACCGCCTTCATCGATCGGGAGTTGCGCTAGTACGCAGAGTCGGTGTGCAATCAGGTTCCGGCCACATCCGTCTGATCCAAATATTTCGGTGATAGACTGGGTCTCGAGACCTCCATCGAGGAGCTCGTCGACACCGTCGACGCCGAATGAGAGCTTTGCTGTTGAACTCTTCTGCTCAAAAGTCGGACCCCTGCCCCCTAATCCGCCGACGTTGGCTTCTTCTCTCGCCCATTCTATGATGTCTTTGGCCTTCTCTGATGTAACACCCGTCTCTGCGGAGATCTCACTGGGAGAGGTAACAGCAACGCTCTTGATACTATCATAGCCTGCTTTGGTCAGTCCCTCGGCGATTGCAGGACCGACACCAGGAATCCGCTCTGGATCAAATGCCATGTAATTCGGTCATCACGAAATCCGATAAGCCTTACCGACGGATTGGTCGCTGCAGTTGGATAATTGATATAGCAGTATATGATTTATGCAAATGCGGACAATATGCGGACTCAAATGCATGGGTTTAGCAGACTGTGATAGTCAGCTTAACCCATAAATTTATAATTAATCCTACCATATGGCTGAGCAACCAGATTATGGCACTCTTAGAATCACCACACGAGGCAGCGAGCGGGCTTCTAATTCGAAATCAGCTATCAGGTGTTCAACCCGAGGAAACAGCAGGAGCATAACCCAATGAGTCAACCTGAGTCCGATCTAGAAAGCGAGCTCGAAACACAGCAGCCTTCATTCGACGATGTTCGGTGGTCGACCTGCTCACTCGAAGATTTCACAGAGCTCTACTGGGACGAGGTCGCTCCGTGTTTCGAAGCAGAAGGCCTTGATCCCACGACGGAGAAGCCAACCCACCAGTGGTTCCGTGATCACGGTGTGCGGTCATTCCTTGCAGCCCTTCGCCGACACCACGACCGGTCTTTCGGGGAGTTCTGCAGTGAGGATCTCGGACTTGGTGACGACGATGACGGCTACACGTGGGCAACTTCCGATGAGGTAACAGTCGACGCACTCGAACGGTTCCTGGATCGTCGACAGTCACGGTATGGTCTTTCGACGTCTTCTGTCGATACCCTCCGAACGCGGCTGAACCTCTACGTCCGAGCGTATCGGGAGGCAAATGACACAGATGATCTCCTTTCGCCGATTCAACGAGATCGAGACGCACCTGCGTACGAGGCTGTCGACGCATGCTATGGTGCATTTGACTGGCTGAACGAGGGAGCCGACCGCGAGTACAGTGCCCAGACCCTCCAACGGGTGCGACGAATCGTCGACGCTTGGTATCAGCATCTGGTTGGTCGACGAATCGCCTCGATGAACCCCGCCAGCGGATTGTATGAAGAATTCAAGTGGGAAACGGAGGACTCGCCGACCCCCTCACTGTCAGCAGATCATATTCGCCGATTGATGCAGGTTGCAACGACCTCACGGGACCAACTATTGGTGGTAGCCCTGGCTGGCTGGGGACTCCGAGCAAGCGAGGTCGCAGCACTTCACGTCTCGCAGTTCAATCGCGATGTTCCCGACGACGACGTCCCTTACATCGCATTCGAGAGCCGTAAGAACGGTCCTGGAGAAGTATCGGTACTATTCGGACTGGATATTCTGGACTCTCGAATAGATGGACTGGGAGAAGATGAGACGTGGGACGGATACTTGTTCCCCTCATCGCAGGGCGAAACCCCACACGTGACGCGAGATACGATCCGTAATTGGTTCCAGAAACTTGCCGCAGAGGCCGATCTACCCGATCATATCGAAGGTGAGCGCCCGAGCCCACAGCTCTGTCGACGGTTCTGGTACGATACCTATACGGCAGTCCTCGAAGGCGTCCTCGAAGGCGTCGAAGAAATCGCTGCAGAGCAGGGTAGTAGCGATCCACAGGTCGTTATGCAGAATTACCTCTCCGACTCACGATCCCGCCAGTTACGTCGTGAATTCATGCGTGAGCAACTGGTGGGTATCTTCAGGGGCGAGGGTTAGATTTCATCTAGGTCGTAGCCCCACTCACGGAGTACCTCTGCAATGAGCTCTGGATTCCGCTGTGCGACGACCATTGAGGCCTCTCGGTAATCAGATTTGTACACCTTTTCACCGAGCAGCTCTTCGAGCGTATCCTGGAGTTC
>Ga0306913_100517_pt1 | contig 12903 bp, 8 predicted proteins | sample AntDeeMetagen680_FD_190404 | JGI IMG/M metagenome (GOLD analysis project Ga0306913, IMG submission 190404) | Saline lake microbial communities from Deep Lake, Antarctica - Metagenome #680 (v2) (version 2) | ecosystem: Environmental > Aquatic > Non-marine Saline and Alkaline > Saline | place...
GGCCGCTTGCGCTAGGCCGCTTGCGCTAGGCCGCTTGCGCTAGGCCGCTTGCGCTAGGCCGCTTGCGCTAGGCCGCTTGCGCTAGGCCGCTTGCGCTAGGCCGCTTGCGCTAGGCCGCTTGCGCTAGGCCGCTTGCGCTAGTCTCTTGCCCCGGGAATGGACTTTTGGACTTTTTGACTTTTTGTCCGAAACAAAGTCTAAGTTTTCCCCCCCTTATATCAGGGTTTCCCCGGGGGTTAACAATTCGACTTTTTCTCTGTGTTTACGCTTTTTTTATTTCTGTTAAACTTATTTATATGGATCTATAAAATTTATTTTATTTGACATGACGGTATAATCTTTTAGGTTGACTCTTAATTCCTTTTATTATTCTATTATTCTATTATTCTATGTCTACACCTCTTATTTTTTTTTTAACATATCGAAGAAAATCGAAGATTTTCTTCGAGATCTCCGCGTTTTTCGACGAAAAACGCGGACATAGAATTTTACACAATTGCATCTTCTAGGACTAATTTCTTTACATTCCTATACAAACCTCTTTAGTCCTATATCTAAACTTATCTTCCTATACCTTTCTTTTTCACTTATTCTACTAGGACTAATTTATATACAGTCCTACCTTCTAGGTATACTTTTTTTGCATCTTTCTTCTAACCTATTTATCTATATCCAATACCTTTCATGTTTAATTAAGTACTTAATATTTTTTATTAAGAAAAAAACAAAATAAACTCATATCTATATATTAGATGGTAAGAATGTCTTTTAAGGGTCCATTCATTCTTACTCTTGAATTTGATTTTTCTAGAGGTTTTATATACCTCTATATCTTCCGAAAGGTCCGTCTATGACGGTAAAAGCTCGGTGATCTTCGCTGTTATTAAATTTTTAGGATTAAAAATAATCCTAGGCTTAAGATCATCTTCCAATTCTATTTTCTACTCTATACTTATTTTATGTTGCATTTTAATAATGATTCGCTTAGCGATGAAAAGAAAAGATATTTAATAAACGCACCTACGGGTACGTTTCGTAAGGTAGTCTATTTACTATCTCTTAGCTGCTATCGTTGGAGTTTTCCGAATAATAATAAGACTTTAACAGGTCTAACTTTACATTATATGGAAACATCATCTATTAAAAAAGAATCTTCAATTGGTTTTGAAGTTAACAAAGTTAACTTCAATTGCGAGGATTATAATGCTATTTTATATACTTATTTACCCGAAAATTTTCCTCTACTAATTTTCATCGATTTAGTTTTGACACCCAGTTCTAAAGCTGGGTTAAAATGTGTCGGGTTTAAATTAGTAGAATAAATACAGGTATTTATTTTTCTATAATGGTTTGTTTTTTTAATAGTAGTAAATATAGTACATATTAATATAATATACTCTATATATGTATATTTCTATTTCTATAATATATTAATCTGTACTTATATTTACTCTCTAGTATCTTACGTATAAAATAAGTTGATTAAAAACGAGTAGAAATAAAAATTTTTAAAATTAAAACTTTTGTTTATGACAACATTTCCTGATAGATTAATTCCTTGTAAGCCCTTAGAAGAACGAATTGAGTGGTTAAATTCTTTCATTGACAGGAATAATGATTTATTTCTGAATAAAAGTCTATTCTTTGACGTTTTATACAATATTTATCTAAACCAGGTACCGCCTGAATTAAAACTGGGTCCATCCCAATTTTATCAATATTGGAAAAAGTGCCTTACGTCTGGGCTCTATAGCAATGGTGTTTTTCGTAAGCATAAAGACAAAAAACGCATTGTCTTTGAATATTATAATAGCGAGTTAATCCAAAAAAAGTAAGCGGGAGTGCTTTCTCTTTAGATTGTGATCCTATAAAGGAGTATTTATATACTAGTCCTTTGGATCCGTTGAAAAAGCTGACATCGTCGTTCAAGAAAAAACCTTTGCACAAAATAGCTGGGCTAAAAAAGAGCGTTTATTCCGGCCTGAATATAGCCGGGTATCAATAAACAAATCAACTACAAAAACAAAAAATCGAAAATCCACTATTCGAACAACAACAACTAAAAGATGTTCCCCCCGCGGATACCCTGATATAAGGGGGGGAACATGAAGTCAAAAGTGCGACCTCTCAAGATGTTCCCCCCACGGATACCCTGATATAAGGGGGGGAACATGCAATAAAAAGTGCGAATTCGGATCAAAACGAATTTAGCAATATTCAACCTTTGGCAGCCGCAGACCCGTGAGGGACGCAAATCCGTCAGGGAGGCGCTAGGAATTCGCGATCGCGAATTCCTAGCGCATCCCTCACGGGTTTGCCCCGTGAGGGACGCAAACCCGTGAGGGATGCGACCTACGTCGGATTTTTGTAGGTCCGCTAGGAAAGCGGACCTACAAAAATCCTAGCGCTTACCCGTGAGGGACGCTAAAGCGTCCCTCACGGGTAAGCGACCTGAAGTCGGATTTGTCCGCGGACAAATCCTAGCGCATCCCTCACGGGTCCGCTTCAGCGGACCCGTGAGGGATGCGACCTTCGCACTAAAGCGTCCCTCACGGGTAAGGTCGCTTATTACGCTTTAGCGTCCCTCACGGGTAAGCGACCTGAAGTCGGATTTGTCCGCGGACAAATCCTAGCGCATCCCTCACGGGTCCGCTTCAGCGGACCCGTGAGGGATGCGACCTTCGCACTAAAGCGTCCCTCACGGGTAAGGTCGCTTATTACGCTAAAGCGTCCCTCACGGGTAAGCGCTCGGATTTTTGCGTCCGTCCGAGCGAATCGCCCCGCTATTCGCGAGGCTAGGTTCGCTCGGAGAGTCGGACCCGTGAGGGTGGCGCCCCTCACGGGGCCAATTCCGAGCGCAGAAATTGCGTACGCAATTTCTGCGACCTTCGTCGGATTTTTGCGTCCGCAAAAATCCTAGCGCTTATTACGCTTTAGCGTCCCTCACGGGTAAGCGACCTCGCGGGACCCGTGAGGGGGGCAGGAGAGCGAACCTACAAAAATCCGACGGAGGACGCGTCCCCCGCCCCTGGCGGGACGGGTTTGCGTCCCTCACGGGGCAAATTACGCGCTCGGAATTGGGTCGGATTTGGCCCCCGTGAGGGAGGCCAAATCCGTCGGCGTAATTGGCGCCCCTCACGGGGCCAATTACGACGCATACGCCACCCTCACGGGTCCGACTCTGCGAGCTAACCTACCCCCCCGAAGGGGGGGAGCGACGAGCGACTAGCGAGGCTAGTTCGCTCGCACTCGAAGGGACCCGTCCCGCCAGGGGCGGGGGACGCGCCTCCCTCCCCGTGAAGGGGGCGCGTCCCCCGCCCCTGGCGGGACGGGTCCCTTCGACCCCGTGAGGGGCGCTCCGAGTCGATTCGCGAGTACGATAAAAGTCGAATTTTTTAAAAATAGAGAAGATATTTAAAAATTCGACTTTTGTTTTTTGTAAACTACTTAAATAACGAGTCCCAGAATCCTTATCAAGTCCTGATCATTATTACCTCACTCTAGGTTGAAAAGCTTAGGGTGCACTTATCACTTATGTCTAAACAGCCAGTGACTTGCCACCTGTTTATATAGTGCTTTATATATATATATATACCAGGGTGTACGTTTAATATGCAATTAGGGGAATAGGTGTGAAAAGCATTCAGCACAGTAACTGTTTTATAGCTTTAATACGTTACTAAATAGAATGAGGCTCTAAAGCAATCGAATGATGTCAAGTTTAGCGACTTTTTGTTGAAACAAATGTGCGACTAAAACCTACGGTGAGGTCTCTTGTATTAATAAGTAAAGTAGCGTACGAATTAATACAAGAGACTGTTAATGAAATAAAGGTCTTGCCTCAACCCGTAGATTTGACCCGTGGGGTTTGATACATTAGCTAAGTGGTTATAGGACAACCCGTAGAGCTATCCTAATAGAATATAAATTTAAACAATTGAATGTTTTTATCTACTTACAAACAGGACTGGTGGCTATGTCAATTAGTAGTGTCAATCTCGACTTAAGTTAACAACTATAAATTGAATAGACTAGTTCATTTTTCGAGTATGATATGTTTAACTAGTTTTTGGAAAAAAATAACTAGTAACAAACCACTCAGTGTACTATTAGGAAAACTAATTTGTTTTTTTTAAGCGCTATGGCACATAGTGGCGTTAATTTTCACTCAAAATAACAACTGGAGATTTACAATACTTGTCAATTTGACGGTTCTGAAAAGTTTAACTAGTTTTTTAGGTCTTTGAATAAAGAGGTTTTACTAAAAAAAACTATTAGACGTTTCTCCACCCGTAGTTGATGGCCCCTTTTACCGGACGAGACCCCCTAAAAAGGGAATTCACATGTTAGGGGGGTATCCAAGTATCATATAAAAAAAAAACGTTATTTATTCCACCCTGCGGGTGGAATAAAAGCGTGTAAAAACGTCAAGTACCACTTTAATAAAACCTTTATTATACCCGCAGGGTGGACCCTAAAAGGAGGACCCTTCAGGTTAACAGGCAGTTTTTTTTAAAAGGGAATATATAACTAGTAGTTTAAGTGCTTACTTAGATAAACAGCTTAAAAATGACAAGACTAGTGCTTTTATGTTAAGGCGGGAAACGCACTAGTCTTGTCATTTTACACTTGGGGTGTTACTAAGAATTGATCCTACTATTTAATATATCCTTGTTGAAGGTTCCATCAAGTATTTATATGTTTATAAATACTATAAAAACTAATTAGGGTCTAGGATGCTAAAAGTTGTAAACATTCTGTAAGTAGAGCTAAATGTTAAAGAACCCCAACTGGCTACGAACTAAAACGATTTTATTAATTTTAAAGAGGCTACAAGGAAAAAGACTAGATAAACTATAAGGGTGTTCAAAAGTCGAAATTTTCCCCCCTTCGGGGGAAAAAATATTCGAGTTTTCTCGTACGAGCGAACGATCCCCTTAGGGGATCGTCGCTCCCCCCCCGAAGGGGGGGGAGCGCCGCCCTCACGGGTTGGCGCCCCTCACGGGGCCAACCCGTGAGGGAGACGCCCCGTCCCGCCAGGGGCGGGGGACGCCACCCTCACGGGTCCGACTCCCCCCACGGATATAAGGGGGAGCGAACCTACCCCCCCTTTATATATAAGGGGGGGTAGGTTCGCTCGTAGAGTCGGACCCTTGAGGGTGGCGTATGCGTCGTAATTGGCCCCGTGAGGGGCGCCAACCCGTGAGGGACGCCGGCGGACCCGTCCCGCCAGGGGCGGGGGAGGCCTCCCCCGCCCCTGGCGGGACGGGGGCCAAATCCGACCCTAATTCCGAGCGCAGAAATTGCCCCGTGAGGGACGCAATTTATGCGCTCGGAATTGGCCCCGTGAGGGGCGCCACCCTCACGGGTCCGACTCTCCGAGCGAACCTAGCCTCGCGAATAGCGGGGCGATTCGCTCGGACGAACGCAAAAATCCTAGCGCTTACCCGTGAGGGACGCTTTAGTGCGAAGGTCGCATATTACGCTGAAGCGTAATATGCGCTAGGATTTGTCCGCGGACAAATCCGACTTCAGGTCGCTTATTACGCTTTAGCGTAATAAGCGCTAGGATTTTTGTAGGTCCGCTCTAAGAGCGGACCTACAAAAATCCGACGTAGGTCGCATAATTTGCCCCGTGAGGGACGCTAATTATGCGCTAGGAATTCGCGATCGCGATCGCGAATTCCGACTGAGCGCTTCGCAGAGGTCGCTTCCCTCACGGGTTTGCCCTCCCCCCTACGGGGGGGGACAAACCCGTGAGGGAAGCGCTAGGAATTGTCCGCCCCCCCGCAGGGGGGAGGGGGACAATTCCGACGCAAGTCGCAGACTTCGAACCCCCTTTTGAGAAAGGGGGTTCGAAGATCTGCGAGTTGCTCGAAGGGATTTACGCGCCTCCCTCACGGGCGCGTAAATCCCTTCGACAAGCGCTCCGTACCCGTGAGGGAAGCGACCTTATTAAGCTTTAGCGTCCCTCACGGGTAAGCGACATCGACCCCCCTACGGGGGGAGAGCGGACCTAAAACTCGAAGATTTTCCCCCCGCGGATATCCTGATATAAGGGGGGGAAAACTTCGACTTTGATATTGAAAATCTTTAGGTCAGCGAGCCTAGGTCGCTTATTAAGTCCCCGCCCCCGGCGGGCCGAAGGGTGGGGATTTACGCGCCTCCCTCCCCGTGAGGGGCGCTCCGAGTCTATTCGCGAGTATAGGATTTATCTTTTGACAAATAGAACAAAGGTAGCCAAATTCTACTAAGAGCAAGTACACTCACAAATCCCACGCGTACGCGCTTAAAAAAGTTTACATTTATTCTTTTAAATGTTAAACTCTATTTGGTTGTTATAATTTTATTGATCTTATTATGGAGGAATTTTTATGAACCCTATTGTTGCTGCTGCTTCTGTTGTGTCTGCTGGTTTAGCTGTTGGTTTAGCTGCAATTGGCCCAGGTATGGGTCAAGGAACAGCTGCAGGTTATGCTGTTGAAGGTATTGCACGTCAGCCTGAAGCTGAAGGTAAAATCCGTGGTGCTTTACTATTAAGTTTCGCCTTTATGGAATCGCTTACTATTTATGGACTAGTTGTAGCTCTTGCTCTTCTTTTCGCTAACCCGTTTGCAGGTTAATAGTTATTAGCTAAAATTTTTTTTTTAGCTTTAATGTATAGTCTGTATATACTACCTTATAATACTATTTATATGTATATATAGTCATAGTTAATTTATAAAAGATAAATCTCTTTAATGTTTGATCGCGGAAACTAATATTCTTATATTATTAGTTTCCGCGATCAAAATTCATAATAATAAAATTATGGATTTTTAAATACGTTGATAAAGAGATTTATCTTTATCAGTACTAGTTTGGAGGGGAACATTTAGATAAATAACACAAACAAATTTTTTTGTGTGGCGTTCGCTAAAAGTAAGGGAGACGTAGTTAATATCTGTACAACATTGTACGCTAATTTTGTTTTAGCCACCAATAGTTTATTTAAAAAATTTTGTATATATTAAAAATAAGAATATAAGATATATAAATTTATATTTATATACTAAAAAAATAGAATTTTGTCCTACTAAATATCTAACATAATCATACATTATGATAACCTAATTCTAATAGATAAGGAAGCAAGTTAGGTATTGAGAATAATAATCAAGAAAAAAGTCACAATAATTGTAAAAATGAAAAAATCCGAAAGGTCCGCCCTAGGCGGAAAAGCATATACAGTTAATTAATGTCTTGTTACTATTTAATAAAAAGTATTAACCTATAAAGATATAGGTACAATTTTTGTGTTGTATTCAGAAAGCTAGGGACAATAACATTAGACTTATAATTGTTAAAAGTCTTTCAGCTTAAGTGTTAAGTGTAAAGTGTTAAAGTGTTAAAGTGTTAAAGTGTTAAAGTGTTAAGTGTTACGTTAGTTTGTGTTGTTTAACAAATGCTACTAAACGTCGCATTTTTTAGGATTTGTTCTCAACGAGTTAGAAGGTAGCAGCCCTCTAGGGTAGAGGAGCGCTTGTGTCGGATTTTTGCTCAGTCCTCGCGAATAGCGGTGACGCGTCCCTCACGGGTTGGCGAAGACCAACCCGTGAGGGACGCGTCACCGCTATTCGCGAAGCTAGGTTCGCTCGGAGAGTCCCAATTAGGTAGGATGGCGTACCCGTAAGGGGGAGCTATCCACCAGCGTCCCTTATATAGGGGGCGTACGCCCCCTATATAAGGGACGCTTTGTTAGCATCGTAATTCGGCGTACGCCGAATTACGATGCTAAAGCCCATTACCTAGGAGAGATTTTTACGTAAGACAAATCCGACCCAAATCCGACCCAAATCCGACCCAAATCCGACCCTATTACGGCGTACGGCAATTACGCTGGAGGATTAAGCCTCCCTCACGGGTTAACCCGTGAGGGAGGCTTAATCCTCCATACAATTAAGCAGGTGTATTTGTCCGTAAGACAAATACGACCCAAATTAGACCCACTTATGCACGCGCGTAGTCGCGAGTGTCGTCAGCTGCGATCGCGTCAGCTGGCGATAGCCAACCCCCCCCGTAGGGGGGAGGGACGCTCGCGTCTCATATATATGGGGCGTCGGTATCCCAACGGGGAACAAGTCCGCAATGCAAATTGTAAACACATAATTGGGGTTCGGCAATTATGTGATATGTAACCTCTCTCGCACTTAGTTTTTTTTTGTGTTGTTAGAGGTCACTAGTGGTCGCTTTAGAATTGCTTAGATAAAAACTATTTGTAAGACTTGCCCTAAAAGTGGCAGTTTAGTCGCTAAACATACCTTACTTTAAAGAATAACACTAATTAACTTTTTATTAAATTTTAGGATTCAATGTGTGAAAAGGTACCATTCTATAAATTTGGAGGTTTGCGGTTACTAGCTTTACATAGTAAGGTCTAACTGCTATCATAATACAGTGTTACTGGTGCGTGAAGTAAAGGCCCCACAAAAGCCCCTTTCCTATTTTTATTAGTTTTTAAACTATAGTTAAGTTAACTCTAACCAAACTATAAACTCTATATTATGTATATATATTAATAAAAGTATGGTATTAAATATACTTTAATAAAAAAAAAAGAATTTAATAAAAACTAAAATATTAGTCATATAACTTATATTGAAAAATTTCTTAAGTTACCGCCTTTTTAAAAACAAGCGGACAATCCTAAAGGTTAAAACCCCCTTAAGGTAAGCACTCGCTTACTAACCTAAGTTATTAGCTAAATAGCTATTGAATAGTTTGAGCGCCTTTATTGCTATATTTAATAAAATTAATGTGCCCCGAAGGTGGGAAGCAAGTTAAGTTTTTTTAAACAAAAAAAAAGAATAAAAACCGGATTTACCTAACAAAGGAAAATCCTTAAAGAAAACTTAAAAGAAGATTTTAAATCCCTGATTTAAAATCCGATGGGACGCTTAGCACTATAACTGACGTGGTGGACCCGTGCAAAGGGTAGAGGTAGCTTAATAGGTGTGCACGTGTTAAGCTAGTCGACAGTTAAGAGTAGATCCTAGTGCTTAATTGTTTCGGATTTGTATTTGTCCTAAGAACAAATCCGCCAGCTTCCCCGCCCCTGGCGGACACGGGTTGGTTCGGATTTCGCGTAGCGCAAAATCCGTAGGACCCCCTCACGGGGCGGGACCCGTGAGGGGGGCAGGAGACCCGTGAGGGGGTCGCTTACCCCCCCTTCGGGGAGGGACGCTAAAGCGTAATTAGCGCTCGGATTTTTGCGCCCCTCACGGGGCAAAAATCCGACACTCGGATTTTTGCGTCCGTCCGAGCGAATAGACTCGGAGCGCCCCTCACGGGGTCCTGTCCCGAAGGGACCCGTGAGGGGAACTCGCAGATCCCCTCACGGGCGACCCCCCTTTCTCAAAAGGGGGGGTAAAAGTCTGCGACTTGTCGAAGGGACCCGTGAGGGGAACTCGCAGATCCCCTCACGGGCGACCCCCCTTTTTAGAAAAGGGGTTTCGAAGTCTGCGACTTGTCGAAGGGATTTACGCGCCCCCTCACGGGGAGGGAGGCGCGTCCCTCACGGGTCCCTTCCCCGTGAGGGGAACTCGCAGATCTTCGAGGACGGCCCCCTCCTCCTAAAGAGGAGGGGGGCCGTCCTCGAAGTCTGCGACTTGTTCCAGGACGGCCCTATATATATATATATAAAGGGCCGTCCTGAGGATTTTTGCGTCATGCGCGCCCCTCACGGGTCCCTTAGCAGAGCGCTCAGTCGGAATTCTCCCCTCCCCCGTAGGGGGGAGGGTCGCCTAATTCGGGAGTATCAGCTTAATTGTCCAGGACGGCCCCCCTCCACCTAGGGAGGAGGGGGGCCGTCCTGAGGCTTTGGCCGTGTGCAACAGAATTGGCGTACGACCCTATTAAGGTGCGTAAGCCAATTTAGACGGAGCGCTTCCCAGCCCTCAAGTTTATGGCACGGCCTTCGGCCGTGCTGAAGCGCAAGGCGTAGACTTGAACCCCCTTTTGACGTATATATAAGGGGGTTCAAGATCTGCGAGTTGCTTCCCCGCCCCCGGCGGGACGAAGGGTGGATATTATCGCGTATGACGCGACCCTCACGGGTACCTTCGGGACAGGACCCCGTCAGGGGCGCTCCGTAATATGCTATCTTAGCTCATGGCTAAAGGCCGCACGGAAGCCTCCCTCACGGGGCGCTCCCTAACAAATACGACCCAATGAAATAAGTAGGATTTGTTCTACGTACAAATCCTACTTATTAAGCGCCCTACCTACGGGAAAACCTTCGCTAATATAGGTACCAACCACCAGATGGTACCTAGACCTACACCATAGGAGGTCACGTTTGGTTTTTACGCTTTTCACATAAAAAAAACACATAATAAAATTATGCTTCCTTTAGGTCATAGTGGTTTTGGAATTAATACTAATATTTTTGAAACTAATCTTATAAATTTAGCTGCTGTTGTTGGAATCGTTGTTTCATTTGTGGGTAATAATTTAAATGCTTTATTAGAAGATCGTAAAAAAACAATTCTTTCTAATTTAGAAGAAGCTAATCAAAGAGCAATTGAAGCACAAGAAAAATTACAAAATGCAAAAGCTCAGTTAGAACTATCTAAAAAAAAGGCACAAGAAATTCGAGAAGAAGGTGTTTCACGTGCAAGCAATGAAATTCAAACAGTTGTTAGTCAACATCAAATTCGATTAGCTAATTTGGAGGATTTTAAAAACGAAACAGTACAATTTTATCAACAAAAAGCTTTTAAAGAAGCTTATGTTTATGTAGTATCACGTATTATGTCTCGTGTACGCGAGCGTCTAAACAATGGTTTAGATTCTACGTATCATGTTATTGTTAACAATTTCTACGTTTCAAGATTTACAGAATTCAAACCAAAATCTATCTCTTAAAACAGTAAAACATAATCAATTAAAGTCGAAGTTTATCGAATAAATTCATGTCGCAGACAATATTACTCCCTAAAGGAAGTAATATTGTCTGCGAGATCTCCGCGATTTTTTTCCATATCGCAGACCATTTTTATCCTAAAAAGTCGCGAAGAAATTTCGTACTCGCGAACCTAGCCTCGCTAGGTTCGCGAGTACACGAAAACATCGTCGATCCCTCCCCCCCGCGGATATAAGGGGGGGGCAATTCCTTTATAAAGGAATTTTGTTACGGTATAGAAATTTATTCGAGTACGAGCGAACGATCCCCTTATATATATAGGGGATCGTCGCTCCCCCCCTTCGGGGGGGTAGGTTCGCTCGTAGAGTCGGAATTGGCGTATGCGTCGTAATTGGCCCCGTGAGGGGCGCCAACCCGTGAGGGACGCCGGCGGATTTGGCCGTAGGCCAAATCCGACCCAATTCCGAGCGCATAAATTGCCCCGTGAGGGACGCAATTTATGCGACCTCCGTCGGATTTTTGTAGGTTCGCTCAGCGAGGTCGCTTATTACGCTTTAGCGTAATAAGCGCTAGGATTTTTGCATCCGCAAAAATCCGACGAAGGTCGCAGAAATTGCGTCCCTCACGGGGCAATTTCTGCGCTCGGAATTGGGTCGGATTTGGCCGTAGGCCAAATCCGCCGGCGTCCCTCACGGGTTGGCGCCCCTCACGGGGCCAATTACGACGCATACGCCAATTCCGACTCTCCGAGCGAATCTAGCCTCGCGAATAGCGGGGCTATTCGCTCGGACGGACGCAAAAATCCTAGCGCTTATTACGCTTTAGCGTCCCTCACGGGTAAGCGACCTCGACCCCCCTACGGGGGGAGAGCGGACCTAAAACTCGAAGATTTTCCCCCCGCGGATATAAGGGGGGGAAAAATACGACTTTGTTTCGGACAAAAAGTTAGATAGGGGGGTGTGTTTATAACATCCCCCCTCTTCGATTGACAAAATTTTTAATAAACATTATACTTTTATGTAATGTTATACATTCTTTATGACAAGTTAATGGGGCGTCGCCAAGTGGTAAGGCTGCGGTTTTTGGATCCGCCATTCGTAGGTTCGAATCCTTCCGCCCCAGTTCATTATTTTATCAAAAATTGAAAATACGAAGAAGTCGCCATGTATCTATAATACTTTTAGGTGGCGCAAGACAAAAGCGACGCTTGCATCGGATTTATGCTTTATAATAAGCTCTCTTGTGCTTAGAGCTTTATAATCTTTATAGAATAAATTTATATGGACGATTTTTTATCTTAAAAAAATCGTCCAAACCATCCCCCCGCGGATATAAGGGGGAACAAATTACAATAATTATGAATATTGTAACGGTATATAAATTTCTTCGATAAACTCGCCGATTCAAAAGTCGAATAGTCCGTCGCCCCGCAGGGGGAGACTATCCTGTTAGCAGAGATCGCTTATTAAGCTTTAGTGCGAAGGTCGCATCCCTCACGGGTCCGGAGCGCTTGTCGAAGGGACCCGTAAGGGTCCCTTCGAGTGCGAGCGAACGATCCCCTTAGGGGATCGTCGCTCCCCCCCTTCGGGGGGGTAGGTTCGCTCGCAGAGTCGGACCCGTGAGGGTGGCGTATGCGTCGTAATTGGCCCCGTGAGGGGCGCCAACCCGTCCCGCCAGGGGCGGGGGACGCCGGCGGACCCGTGAGGGAGGCCCCCGTCCCGCCAGGGGCGGGGGAGGCCAAATCCGACCCAATTCCGAGCGCATAAATTGCCCCCCCCCCTACGGGGGGAGGGACGCAATTTATGCGACCTCCGTCGGATTTTTGTAGGTTCGCTCTCCTGCCCATATCCCGCGAGGTCGCTTATTACGCTTTAGCGTAATAAGGTCGCTTCCCTCACGGGTACGGAGCGCTTGTCGAAGGGATTTACGCGCCCCCCCTCACGGGGAGGGAGGCGCGTAAATCCCTTCGAGCAACTCGCAGATCTTCGAACCCCCTTTCT
>Ga0306913_100577_pt1 | contig 11995 bp, 5 predicted proteins | sample AntDeeMetagen680_FD_190404 | JGI IMG/M metagenome (GOLD analysis project Ga0306913, IMG submission 190404) | Saline lake microbial communities from Deep Lake, Antarctica - Metagenome #680 (v2) (version 2) | ecosystem: Environmental > Aquatic > Non-marine Saline and Alkaline > Saline | place...
CCTGTTCGGCCTTCACGAAGTCCGGATCGCTGGCAGTTGCGGATACCGTGATGAAACTTCGTTCACCGCCTTGGAATCGCTCCACGGTGTCAATCTCGACCGCGTCACTGGCTTCTTTCGTCAGGTGCGCTTTCTGGGCGTTGTGCGGAACGACAACCCCGACATCTTCCTGTTGCTGCTCGGTCAAGCCTTCCATCAACGCCTTCGTGATTGCAGCTTCAGTCGCGTTCAGCTGCTGGCTGCTGGACTCGTTGTGTTTGATGAGTACCAGCGGTTTCTCCGGCGTCAACGCTGTTCCAACAGCCGTGCCCTGATTTACATCCGGGGCGTCCATGATGTTGTTCACCTTGGACTCGTAGGTGATGTTATCCTGCGAGTAGTGGTGCTTATTCAGGAACTCCGCGACTGTGGGATTACAGCGGTATGTCCACTGAAGCTGACTCATCGCAATCCCAGCCTCGGGGGATTCAACCACGATGTCATCATTCACCCCATCGACATCGTCCCCGCGAAGGAATCGCAGGTAATCCAGTAACGAGAGATGCGGAGCAAGCTCCGCGACACTCCACCGTGACTCCGAATTCCAGTCATGCTGAATGATCGGCGGCATCTGCCGCTGATCGCCGCACACGAACATCTGAGCATCCGGTTTGATGAATGACCCCGCGACAATTGACTCCGGGACGTTCATCATTGACGCTTCGTCAATTGCAACGTAATCGAAGTAGTGCTGGTCCGGTTTCTCAACAAGTTCATCGGGCTGGATGATGTTCCCGTCACTGTCACTGTACAGGCCTTTCGCGTAGTCTTTCATCATCCCGTGGAACTGCCCCGGTGTCGTGAACAAGATTAGGTTCTGTGACTCAATCGAAGTCTGCCCATCAGCCCGCGAATCCGTGATGGAAGCGTACAGACTGTGAAGCAATTCCTCATTTTCCGGGTCGGAACTGTACCGGTCGATGTACGTCACTTCAGCGGTGAGCGCCTCATACTCATCATGCGTATCATCGGGTTCCGTGCCCCCGAGACGAACCACCTGAAGGTCATCGAGATTGTCCGTGTCAGGGTCTTCGCGGTACTGGTGAATGACTTTGGCAGTGTCCGCCAGTACTTCGTCAATCGATGGGTGGGACTTCCCAGTGACTAACCCAGCAGACGGAATCTGATCGCGTTCAAGCGACACGGCGCGCGTCAACACGGCTTTCGAGAGCGCGCCACTGGTTTTCCCGGTCCCGGGCGGGCCTTGCAAGAGACTCATCTGATGGTCGGATTCCTCGATGAAATTCCGTTGGTGGGTGTTTGGCGGATGTCCGTCCGTGTCTTCGCGTCCGAGATACGAATCCATCCAGTCTAACGCATCACTGATGTGATCGTCACTGAATCGGTCTGTTCGGAGGTCTTCGCCATTGAGCAGACGGGTGAATAACTGGTACATCGGGTTATGCCGGGCAGCGCCATCGGACAGCATGTCCCGAGCTTTTTGGCTGTTGATGTCGTCCGTCTGCGGATCCAGAACAAAGTAGTCGCCGTACTGAACCAACTGGTTCCGCCAGCTTTCCTGTCCGGGGTCCGTGGTGACGGTGCGCCGGGTGTGATCGTAGTTGTTCCCGGCCTTCGAGAAGAAGTCCATGTGCCGGAACTGAATCCGGCCACGGTTCTCCTCGCCAGCATTCCAGTCAATTCGGTCGATGGTGACTGGGACGTTCTTCTCCATGTCTTCGGGCGACATGTATTCCGCACCAGACCCGGCGTTGTAATTCACCTGCTGTGCGTTTCCATCCGCATCGTACTCTATCTCATTCATCACCATCCAACTCCCCGTGGAGCTACTGTCACCGCCCTTCACGCGGGAGCGAGCAGCGATGCTGCTTGCATCATCGAAGAACGCATCATACGCAAGAACGCCCTCGAACACGTACTCGTTTTCATCTACCAGCGCCGGATCATCACAGATTGCAACCGGGATGGAACGCCCCGTCCGAACACGCTGAAGCACCGGGAGCGAGTACAGCGAGTGAATGTCGTCTCGCTGGGCGTTATGCTCCATGTCAAGGAATTCCACTAACGCATTCGCAAATTCCGCCCCACCGGTTCCAATTCCCGGTGGGTTCTCGATGTCGATTGGGGCTTTATTGATGAACGTATCTCGGTACGTGAGCGATCGCTCAACAGCCATCACGCCTTTCGCAAGGCTCTCACCGAGAGCTTTCACGTCCGTTTCGTTAATCTCGACTTCGCGGTCGGACATCGAATGGTACCGGAACCCGTTGATCTTCCGGCCCGCGCCATTCGGATCCAGATCCGCAACCCAGTCTGCATCGATGCGGCCAACAGCACACCACACATACTCTAACGGAATCTGAGCGTGCGGACGGATGCGACCAGGGTATCGACCAGCAGCGTTGTCGTGATCGCCGTGGGTGAGTGTGATGTCGGTCTGGTTCGTTGTGTACGGGACTTTGAAATCGAACATCTTCTGCCAGAACGCACTCCGAAGATCATGCGTCTCCCCGGTGTCGTCGCGGTCGTACTTCCAATCGTGCGCGGTGAAGTCCCGTGTCGGCAGCATGTTCATCACGGGAAGCAACCCGGTGTTCGGTGCAGGAAGCGACACATGAGTCGTGATTTCGCGTTGGACCGAGGACACCATCGCCTGATCATCTTCACTGTCGATGTCCCCGGACAGTAATAGGAGGTCCTGAAATTCGGACAGTTGTTCATCGTCTCGGTACTCGCCTAACGACTCATGAAGCGCCGAGAGATCGTGTTGCCCGTACACGTAGAAGTGAACGAACGCATTATCTCGCCCTAACGCATCCTGAATCGTGGAAACGCTGTCTTGGACATCCGCATACGCATCCCGAAGCAGTTTGCGTTCGTACTCGGTGTCGTCATCAGCAGCTCGCTCAGGGATGTCACTGATGAGGTGCGAGAACTGAATCGGCGTGTTGTTGTTCTCGTACTTGGATGCCGTGACGTACCCGCTCACCATGGCAACATTCTGATTCCGGAAGTCTTCCTGTACGTGCAGGTACACCCGAATCAGTTCCCCGCGTTGTGGGCGACCCATCTCGATTTCTTGGGCTTCCGCGCCGGGCGGCATGGTTTCAGACGGTTCAACTTCACCCGGCATATCGAATCCGGGAGCCGGGTCATCATCCGGGAGATCGCACGACCCAGTTCCGATGAGCCACGGCACACCGTCCGGCGAATACCCACGGGCACTCGGATCGATGAGTTGCACCATCGTCTGCGATCGCTGCACAAGTTCGGCGAGTTGCGGCCCTAATCCGAGATCACTGCGTAGTTTCTGAACGGTGTCCATCTTCGATGACCGGAACGTGAGCGTGTCATGCAGGTACGGACGGGCGTTTTCCTCATCCGGAATGTACGCCAGTTCTGCAATATCCGAGATGGTGTCGATAGCATCGAGATTCAGCAAGCGGCGCTGCTGACTACGGGTGATGCCAAGGAGTGCTGGGCTGCGGTCTTCAACCGCGTTCGTGTAACAGGCTTCTTCGTATGTACACTGTGTACACTTCGAATCCAGTTGGTACAGTACATCTTCTTCGTCTTTCGCATCGAACGAGTCGAATACACTTCCCGGAGACAGGAGGCGCGTCACGTCGTTCTCTCGGGGCCACAGCTCGAACTCCGGGAGTTCCGAAGGTGTTCCGGTAACGGCTTCGTCAGAGCCTTGGTGAGAGACGCCGCCTTCTAAGTGGAATCCGATGTTGGCGTCGTCCGGCCACACTGCATCAAGGAATTTCCGAACGAGAATGGTGTACATCGCCACCTGAATCTGGTGGTACGGCTTTTCGTCATGCCCAGCTTTCACGTCGACAATCCGGATCCGGAAATCGTTCGTCTCAGTGTCGAACCAGATGTACAGTAAGTCTGCGTCCCCGTGAACAGGCCACGTTCCGATGTATCCCGTTAGCGAGGTCTGCGTGAGAACAACCGGGAGATCCGCATCCGGTTCCTCAAGGACGTTGCACAACGCATCGATCAGAACGTCGTTATCCGGAGCAACCAGTTCAGACGGTTCCGTTCCAGAGTCACTGTCTTTGGTGGTCGCTGTCTCTGTTTCCAAGTCTGTGTCAATCGCCGTCGCGTCATCAGCCAGACTCACAACATCGGCTTCGCCTTGGCTGATTTCGTCCACGATTTCGGATTCGAACTGATTCCCTTCTTTTGCAAGAAGCCCGCTTAGTGGCTGGAATGCCTCGCGCCAGTCTTTCCGACTGGACTCTGCGTCACTGATGTCATCCTCGAATTCGTATTTGAAATACTGCGGGCACTGTTCGAGATTGAAGAACTGCGCCACACTGCTCGGGCCGAGATAGTCACTGGGCGGGAGGAAATGCGTGTCACTGTCTGGATGCGTTGCCGTGTCCAGAATAGACACGGGCAGATTCTGTTCCAGTGACTCCCGGAATGCAGACGGAGAGGGAAGCGAGTCAGTGACTTCCGAGGAATCGCTGGACGTCGACTCAGGAGAATCCTCAGTAGACTCGCCGAATTCGGTGAGGGAAGACGGCTTCGTGTCTGTGTTTTCGTCCGGTGAATCCATTATGTTATATCATCCGTTCACACCCATATGAAGGTTCGCCAAAACACAACTCACTGGCGCAGTTGAACAGACGAGATATGGATTAAGAGAGGAATTTGTGGACTTTGACTCGAAAGCCAGCACCGTCTCTGGAGTCGTCATTCACGGGAGTAGATTCAGTTGTGTCTTCGGATTCGCCGGACTCTGATTTCGTGGTTCCAGACTGTGTGTTTAATTCGGAAACTGCTTGTTCAACATCATCGGGGACTGTGTGGATTTGGACCTTGAACGATGTTTCATCGCCAGTTAATCGGTAGATTCCTTCAGACGGAATCACGTATTCTCCGTCCTCGCGTTGCAGATGGTATTTGCCGGTGAACGGCCCAATTTCAGCAGTTAAAACACGCTGATAGTCATGGAAAGTGATGTCGCCAACGGGTTTATTCGGAATCACCCCTCGGGCTAACTCCCGAGCGCCTTGCAGATCCCCGGCTTCAAGAAGTTCGTGTATCCGGTTTTTCAACATATCTACATCGTTACGGATAATCCAGTATAAAGATACTGACCGAGGAACACGGCAAAGAATACCGACGAGTGCCGTTAGTACGACCCGTGAACTGTGCGTTGCCCACCTAAGTCCACGGCCCGTTCATCACGAGCTATGGAGACAGCGTCTTCCGTGAACATCCGACCGGTGTGAGTATCCGCGCAGTCATCACACACGCGGAATGCTTTGTCATGCCCAGTTGCATTGTACTCAACATACAGAAACTGGTTCGGGGGCGCGACAGCGCCGCATAACCGGCAATAGTCCCAGTCCGGAACCCCAGCCACGGACAACGCAATCAAGTCAGAGTATTTCAGATTCGGCTCAGTGACCCCGAGTGACCGCGCACGAGCCGCAAAGAACGAATTGTAGTCAAACCCAGCGACTGACCTGAAATCAACCAGATGCGAATCCTCGCGGCTTAACGCCAACCCATACAAGGCATCACGGTCAGAGTCGTCCACCTCCGGATCCCACTCGGGAGGCAGATCGATGAGTTGGCCTTTCCCCGAACTCAGTTTCGTCGTTAACAGCTTCGATTCCTCAAGTGTCTGCTGTAACTCGGTGAGAACGGTGTGTCGGGACTCCGCAGTCCGAATAACGGCACCCAGTTCCTCGAACGCATCCAGATTCTGTTCCCGGATTGCGTGACGGAGTTCGTCTGGGTGTGGGATTGTGAATTCGATCACGTCATCCGGCATCGAATCACCGGAATAACGAATCGTCTCGTCACACCACTCCTGTTCCGCGCTCGTCAAGTCACGGGTGACGATATTCGCTTCAAAATAAATGGCATTCGCGCCGTGGATCTCGTATTCAGTTCCGTTCCCAATCTGTTCACCAGTCCCTATACGGATTGTGGATTGCCCCGTGATGTCCGTGAATAACTCGGGGTGGTTATACGTGAGAACGTCGGTTTTCAGGGAATCAGCGAATTCCGTCGCTGTACCCGACACAACACGAAGACTATCACCGAGATTATCCACACGACGAATACAATCGCCCATACCAGTGAGTAACACCGGTATGACTTCAATAACAGGAAGACAAACCCATTAAAATAATTAACTGAGCTTATAATTCTCTGAGTTTACTTCAAACACGATTCCATCAGTCTTCATCTTTTTGAATTCCTTTTCGACTTTCCCGGGAGCCATCCCCCGGTCAACAGCTTCATCCATGATTTCTTCAAGAGTAGCGCCGTCGCCTTCACTATCGCTATTCGCTTGTTTGATTGAAGCACGAAGGCTCTTTTTCCGCTCACGATGGCTTTTCGATTGCCCGGTTTCAACAATGTCAGCATCGAATTGCCCGCTTTCACTGTCAATTCCAACGTCAGACAGTGACTGCTGGATAATCGAAATCACATACTCTGCATCTTCCACAGTGATTTTATGACTAAGTCGGGAGCGGGCAACGGCTTCTGAAAACCGAACTAACGCTTCGAGCTTCCGAGCGGTCACTGGTACAGGCGCATCCTCATCCTCCCCTTTCAATCGCAGAGCAACATAGAATCCCTGAATCTTTTCCTTTGCAGCGTCCGTCATTACAGGCGAGAAGGTTTCTTTTGCATGTGCCACGTACTTCTGGAACAATTCCGGAGGAAGGGGAGGTTCTACTTCGTCTTCATCTAAGTCTTCAAGGTCTTCTTCATCACCACCAAATTCAGGATTTTCTACTTGGTTTTTGTGAGCATTCAACTGCCCCGCGCGATTCGAATCCAGAATGTGGCCTGATAGCCGAGTGTCTTCTTTTTTATTCGGTTGGTCCTGAATAATGAACAACAAGTCGAACCGGCTAATCAGCGCAGGCTGAAGATCAATCTGTTCACCCATCGGTTCGTAGTCATCGAACCGCCCGTACTTGGGGTTCGCAGCTGCAAGCATCGCGCACCGAGTGCGGAGTGTGGCGTTGATCCCGGCCTTATTCACGCTTACTTCCTGTTGTTCTAAGCCTTCGTGGAGGGCACTCCGGTCCGAATCGGACATTTTGTCCAGTTCGTCAACTCCCACTGTCCCTTGGTCCGCCATCACCATTGCCCCGCCTTCAAGCGTCCACTGTTTATCTCCGCCAAGACTCGATTCGACAGCTGCCGCCGTTAACCCGGCTGCCGTTGACCCCTTCCCGCTTGTAACAACAGAACGGGGGGAAAGATTCTCGACGTACTTAATTAGCATCGACTTGCCAGTTCCGGGGTCACCCATGAGAAGAATGTGCATGTCCCCGCGAATCCGAGAACCATCTGCTAAGTGTTTCGTGACGCCACTGAATTGCTGGAGGGCAATCGGGAGTTTGACGTGATTATACCCGAAAATCGACGGGGCGACAGACTGCGTTAAAACCCCGTCATACGCATCTTCATGGTCGTCATCATCTTCATCATCTTCATTTACTTGATTAGGAAGCTTCCCGAAGAGATGCTGATAGATGCTTATATTGGACGATTCGTCCGGTTCGATGATGTCTTTGATCTTGTCGATGTCGGACCCTTTGATTTCGAGATCGCCGTACTTCTGATCCTCTTCCTCAATGTCAATTCCATCAAGGTAAATCCGGTTCCGGAGCGAATCATCACTTCCCTCTAACGGATCCTTGAGACTGATAACACCCGTTACTGTGACTTCGTCACCGGATCCGATAATCCCTGCAAGGTCATCTTCAACAATCACCGGAATGGATTCCGGTGTGGAATTGCCAGTGGTCTGAGACGGGCGCTCTTGGAGCTTCAGGCGCTGATCATCGATGTAGGTGGTGTTCCCCGGTTCGAACGAGTACGGCCCCTCACGCTCACAGCCAGTACACTCAACAGGCGTTTCGTACTCATCGCCTTCCTGCTGAACGTAGTTAACTGTCCCACATCGCTGACACCGAAATGCAGCGGACTTGGTTTTCGGTAAGACCTTCGTGGCTTGCCGAACCATGCCCGTGATTTCGACAATATCCCCGATGTTGTCTGTACGGATTTCGCTGACAGAATACTCCGCGTCTTCCGGATCTAAGTCACTGATGCGGACATTCGCACCGCTGAGATCAACATCATCAGTAGATTCTAACTGAAGTGCTTCCTCGAAACATTCGATGACATACGACGGGTTCTGGATGAGCGAGGAATACACACTCGAATCTTCTTCCCGAATGAGTTCTCCTGAAATCCAGAGAGATGACTGGGTGTCCGGATACCTCTTTTCAAGATCCTCAACTTCAACGTTCATCTGAGGGTGATTCAGAATCGCCCTAATTTTCTTGATTAGGTCTTGTTTATCATCTACGAATTTCTCATCATCCTCTTCATTTTCTTCGTCGGTTTGTTCCTCGTCGCTGGGGACATCAGTGTCGTTAAGTGACATATGTGTTGTGTTGTGGGTTGGTGGCAGAGCCACCCGGTTATCTCGTGTACTATCGGTTTCTCATGCGAACTGAAATACCCTCGGAGTAATCACACCGGGGCACCAGACAGTTCCTGTGATTAGGTAGATGAGATAGGGTTTCAGTGCCGTGAACTGTGGTTAACTGTCTGTGCGTCGGGGCGACCGCGCCATACGGACTTCGGCACCATCTCGGATTTTATCAGGACAGTGCGGGCAAACGCGCGGTTGATCGACATCGCCGGGCGTGAATACCTTCGCATACCGCTCAGTAACCTCCGAACCACAGTTCTGGCACTCAATCATGCATATAGATATACTGGATACTGTGGTAAATACTCGGGGGCAGACGATACGTTGACCAGTGAGACTGGCACTTATTCAGGAAACCCGAAGCGGCGAGCCAGTGCCGCTGTCAATGCATCGTCCAGAGATTCACCATACGCAGTTTTGCGATCTTGTCCTTGCAATCCTAAGCCTTCATCCGTGTGGTTACGAACGGTGTGCGGATATGGTGTTGAATCTGGCCGATAGGAGATATACACGGACCCCCACCGATCGCCTAATTCAGTGAGTTTCTCGTCAATGGACAGTTCCGAATTCAGGTCTGTGAAATCGATGTTGAACTGAACCCATTCGTGTTCGTCCATGTCCCAGACGCCGTCGACGCAATCTTCACGGAGGTCAACGACACGGACAATATTTCCGGGGAGGCGTTTCGTGTGGTACCGGTCACTTCCCGTGAGTACAGCAGTGTCTTCTGAAGCCATGTCTCAATGCAAGAAATGGATGGGGATAAACGCGGGGTAGATTCAACGATCAGTGAGCGACCATGCGCGACGAGTTATAGGAATTGGTCGATGCCGGTTTGGGATTTGTCGACGGAGACGACATCCCAGTCGATGCCGATGGGTTCGATAACGCGGCTAATCGGCTTCTCTAAGGTTTTCTCCAGCATCTTATCCCAGTCGATGTTGAATTCATCGGGGACTTGTTGTTCGTACTCGTAGCAGATCACGTCGGGATCGCGTTTGAAGTCTGCGTAGTGCTTCTGCTGGTACTCGTGTTCGAAGTCCGGGGTTTCGTGGTCTTTGAAGAAGACTGTGTCAACGCTGGTGAGGTAGACGCGCTTGGGCTTACTTCCTTGCCCGAAGTTGGTGCCGAGGAACTGGTTGGCGTAGATTGCGCCTCGGACTTGGGCGGTGGGGGTGTCGTAGTTGTCGAGGGCTTTCCCGATTCCGCCAGGCATTCCGATGTCTTCGAGGTTGACTTCGCCGTTGCGGAAGTCGGTGATGACTTCGGTGAGGTAGTCGATGATTTCGTCGTGGTCTTCGTCCATGACGATTTGGGTGATGACCTTCTTTTGGGTGCGTTTGGTGATCGCGCTTTGGTCACTTCTCTGATACTCAAATCCGGTCACATCGACTTTGTCTACGTCGTTGCCTTCTTTGTGGACGATGTGTCCGGCGTAGCGTTTCTTTTTGCCGCCTTGGTAGAAGACGCGATAGAGTTTCTCGAATTCGATTTGGAAGCGGTGGGTGTCGGCGTTGAGGTTGTCGGTGGCGAAGTCGTCGTAGCGGTTGTTGATGTGGGCTTCGTGTTCGTGGGCGATTTCGATGAGGGCTTCCTTATCAGATGTATCGGAAATCTGATACATAACTGAGTCCGTATCCCCATATGTGATCTCACTATCAAGTTCATTCTCCACGACATCAGCCGTAAACCGAATCACCTCACGGCCAGTCGCCGTCGTCGCCGCCCCAATCTCACTATCATACAACCGGAACTTCTCCCACGACAAAACACCGTAAAGGCTGTTCATAATAACCTTCACCGCGCCCTGCTGCCGATCAAACGTCTCATACAAATCCGTCCCCGGCTCATGCTCCGCACGAAGTTCCTTCTTCTGATCACGCTCATCCAGAAGATTGTCAATCATCTCCTGCATAACGCTCTCCGTGTTCTTCTCGAAATGGATCCCATTCGGCGCAACTAACGTCTCCCCATCGAAGTCCTCCGGATTATCCACCTTCGTTTCCGGAGACGCATTGATTGAGATCATCGACATGGGGTACAGCGACTTCAAGTCCTGCACAACCACATCTTCCCGAACACCACTAAACGGCTCGAATACAGCCCCGCCCTCGAAATCCGGGCTTTCAGACTTCTCCGCAGTCGGGAGAACATACCGAGGTCCAACCGTCTCCGGATCGCCGTACATCTTATGCAAGACGTACATGTCACACGCCTGCCCGGGAATCGGCGCATCATTCAAATCACACCCAATGAAATTCTGGACTTCTTGCCAAAACCCGATTATCTCCTGTTTCCGGTCAATCTCCACACACAGTTCAACGTCTCGGAGATTGTATTCTAACAGCGTTTCCGGGTCTTCCTCCCACAGATCACCGAGCTTCCCCGTGTACGGTTCCTTCCCGACATCAAGTTCCATTTCACCGACCGCATCCAGCCGATACGATTCCAATTCGGTGAATTGCGTTCGCTTGTACCCTTCCAGCAGATCGAACATGACGCGCCCGCCAACATCGACATTCCAGCCATTGTCTGCATACCCGAGGCGGGAGAGACGCCCGGGGTCAATGCCGATGCGTTCCATTCGGTCAATGAGGTACGGCGCGTCGAAATCTGTGAAATTCCACCCCGTCGCAACGTCTGCGTCAACACCGTCCAGATACCCGAGAAACGCCTTCAGCATCTGTTTTTCAGTGTCGAGCTTCGCAACTTCGAAGTCAACATCATCCCGGAGAGGTTCGTAATCCGCTAATTCTTCCGGACCAGTTTCACCGTTTTCAGCATCGTAGTACCACACGACGTATTTGTCCGTGTAGCTGTCGTGCGTGGTGATTGAGATGAGGGGTTCTTCTCCGTTTTCAGGGAAGCCGTGGCGGTCTTCCACTTCGATGTCGAGCATCAACACACGGTAGTCACTGTCTTCGATTTTGTCAGTGACTGCCTGTACCTCATCAACAGGGACCGAGATTTCACCAGAATTCTTGCGGCGGGCAGGGACTTTGATTCCGTTTTCAATGCCCTTGTCGATCATGAACCGGTCGGAGAAATTAATGTCCGATTCGAAATCGTTCTCGACATCCTGTCGAACGCCCCGGATTTCGCCCGGGACGTATGTGGTGACGCGGTGAACTTCTACACCGCGAATCGTTTTGAGTGGTTCATCGGAAATGCGTTTAACGCGGTTGTCGTCTCGCAGTGAGCCGACTTCGTCAGTGGCGACGTAGAAGTACGGTTCGAATCCGAACACACGAACGTGTTCCAATTCTTGTCCGGGGGCGCGACCGAAGATTTCAACAACTGGTTCGCGAGATCCGTCGGGGCGTTTCCGATTTGTGAAGTCGATGGAGGTGATGTTGAGTGTGGCGTAAGAGTCGGCGTCAGGGTGTCCGGGAAGGGAATGGGTTGAGATTGTGTTTGCGGTTTCAGTGGCAGAGTCACTGGGTTCTGGAGGGGTGGGAGTGGGCTGTTGCGCAGACATATTGGCTTGTTAGTGAGTGG
>Ga0306913_100592_pt1 | contig 11796 bp, 8 predicted proteins | sample AntDeeMetagen680_FD_190404 | JGI IMG/M metagenome (GOLD analysis project Ga0306913, IMG submission 190404) | Saline lake microbial communities from Deep Lake, Antarctica - Metagenome #680 (v2) (version 2) | ecosystem: Environmental > Aquatic > Non-marine Saline and Alkaline > Saline | place...
TTCATATTCATCTGAATCTAAGACATCCCCTTCTGAATCTGTAATATATGGCTCTAAACGTATATTATTTACTGTTTCTACACCATAGTTGGCGATAATAATTTCAGATTCTACTGTAGAATTTGCTGGAACATCTGTTGCAGCAAGGCTAAAGTCAACTACGCGAACCCCATCTCTTTCTGGAGCATCTTCTTCGTCATATAAATATCCATCCGTTATTGTAGATAAAAGAAAATCGGATGTAATATATTGACTTTCTTCCTCGTAATTATTTATATTATCTGCGGCACCTACACCTGACATTGCTATTAAACTTAATATGATAGCAATAACAAGTATTGATGTATATAGTAATTTTTTGTTTGTTTTATTCGAACTAATCATTCTTTGTATGTATTATATGTCTAAAACCCTAATAGAATAACTATTATTATGTATAACAATATAAAGAAATCTTAAAAATATATTAAATATAATTAAATCGTCAAATTAATCATCATCCATTCTATATGTAAATGTGATATCTCTATCATCCCCAATTTCGGGTGCATTATATTCATACCTAACGCTCCCATCTGCTGAACTTATATCGATTCCCGGTTGTCTATATTGACCGACATTATTACAATTTGTATCATCATCTGAACCAGATGTTCCTGTGAAATCACCAACACATCGTTGCTGTGTATCTGCTGATTCAGCAGTAACTTCTACACCAATTACACCATTATTAAATCTATCTCGAACTTCTGCCTCTAATCCAATCGAACTACCTTCACGAACATTTGCAGATTGCGTTTGAACGGCTATATATTGTTTTTCTTCAAATGCTGTAGATGTTCTCTGACTTTGTGTAGTTAAATCAATTCTAGCCATTCTCAGATTATACGTTTCACCTTCAGATAATACTATTTCTATTGTGTTATCTTCCGTACCTTCACGAACTCTCTCAACAAATCCGCCATCATTATCTGCATCAGCAGCTCTTTCTTCAGATAATGTCTCATTCTCTGCATCAGCAGCTATTTCTTCAGATAATGTTTCATTCCATGTATCCACACTTAATCTTGTAGGTAATTGAATAGTAATCGGAGAGCCAGATTCAACATTAGTTACAGATACAGAATTCATTGGTGCACTAATTGGTTGTGTTTCAACAGTAGTTGTCCCAACACGACTCGTAGCAATATTTGACTGCATTGTATATATAGTAATACTTCGACCTTGTATTATTGATTGTTCTGATTCTTCAACATAACGGACATTTGTATCGCTTCCTCGTTTCTCATCTCTATACATCATACCATGTTCGAAATATATATCTGCATGACTTGTGATTCGATTATAATTGATGCTGTATTCTAAGAAACCCGTCTCGTATTCACGTTCTTCGTCACCCCGCCAAAAATTACTTGCTTCTCGATTATTTGTCGTATTCCTTAGAACTATATTAGATGATTCATTTATATAGGCTAAACGACCTGAACGTGCAGGTTGTGAAAGTCCAAGAACGTTATATTCAACACCTAAATCTAATTCTTGTGTTTGTATCTGACCAGTAGATGCAGACTGTATTATACTACTTCGTAATCCAGACATATCCTCAGTAATAGTAGTAAAGTGGTCTACTTCTGTACTTCTTTCTTGAACTGGAACGACATTTGCTTGATATTGTGCAGCAGCTAAAAATAATATAGCTAAAATTAACATAAAGCCAATCACAGGTGCGACAGCTTTTGTTGCTGATTTTTGTGTTTTTTTCAGCATGAATTACATAAAGTATTGTTATATAGACCTAAAAGAATAACTATTGTTCAATTGAATATAGTGTAATATATGAACATTCCCTTAATGCCGTTAACTTTACAAATTAGTTAGTTCAATTATATAATATGTTAGATATAATTACAACAGATTTATTACGTGTATTAGTAATACTTCCTGTATTACTTTATGCATCATATACAGATATACTAGATAGAAGAGTAGATGACAAAGTATGGGCAATACCTACATTCCTTGCACTTATTCTTTTAGGTTGGGACGCATATGTATCAACAACTCCTGCTAGTGTTGCTTTAGCTGCATTATTTAGTATGATAACAGTCGGTGGAGTATCATATATAATATATCATTTCCGTATATTTTACGGAGCAGATTATAAAGCATTTTTATTAATTGCTATTCTATTCCCATGGCATCCAGAAATTGGTTCACTCCCCATATTTGATTTTGTACAATTCTACGAAATGGGTGAAATATTTAACATATACTCATTTGATAACATAATTAATACATTAGTTACATATTCAGCTATGGACTTATTTGGATTTACGGTATTTGTAAATACAACGGTTTTTTCCATAACTTATTTCGTAATAAACTCTGGACATAATATGAAAAGTGGTTCATTCAAGATATATAAACCTCTCCGTTCCCTTTGTGCTAGACAAGTCCGTGTTTCAGAACTGGATAATATACACGCACAAATTGTAAATGAATCGAAATCTACAAATAAAATATCACAAGGCGTTGAATTTATTCGTAATGGATTAACCGGATTGAGTACAGATTTCTTCAGAGATTATGAAACATGGTACTGTGAAAATAAAACCGTATCACAAAATGTAGATATAAATGATATAGATGATTTAGACTTTGATGCTTTCTTGAAGGATAATGAAGATTGGGCAAGTACAAACCCTGAAGAAGACAAACAAAGAATCCGAGATATACTTGCGAGAGATACGGTTTGGGTAACTCCCGGTGTGCCATTTATCGTTCCAATAACATTAGGATTAATAAGTGCATTGACACTTGGAAATATAATGTATATCGTTTTATCATTAGTTATATGATATAAAACAAAATGTTTTTATCTATAGAGCATAATAGTACCTATATAATGAGTCAACAGGATGAACTAGAATACATACAACATAATCTTATAAAAAATAACACCGTTGAAAAACGAGAATACCAATCATACTTAGCTGAGGAAGCACTAAAAGAATCGACTCTCGTTGTTTTACCAACAGGAACTGGGAAAACTATTGTAAATCTTCTTGTAATGGCAGATAGATTAAATGATAATGGTTCAGGTACATCATTAATGCTAGCCCCAACGAAACCACTTGTCGAACAACACATGGAAACATATCAAAACCTTCTTGATATTAATAACGAAAATATTGTTATGTTTACGGGAGATATTAAGCCAGATGAACGAGAAAAGCTATGGAATGATTCTCCATCTGTCGTTATATCTACTCCACAAGTTATTGAAAATGACTTAATATCTGGTCGGATATCATTAGATGATGTTATGCATTTAACAATTGACGAATGTCACCGCGCTACTGGAGACTATTCATATGTCTATATTGCTCAAAAATATATAGAACAATCCAATAATCCTCTTATTACAGGATTATCTGCATCTCCCGGTGATTCTCGTGAAGATATACTACAAATTTGTGAGAATATTCATGTTACATCTATAGAAGTCTTATCAGAAGATGATGCTCGTGTTTCACCCTATATCCATGACACACATATTGATACGCGGTTCATCGAAATAAGTGATGAAGTGTTAGAAATACGTGACTTGCTCCAAGATATATACAAATCACGCCTAGTGAAATTGTATGAAGATGACTATGTAGATTCTTGCAGCAAAACCTTATCAAACTACAAATTGCGTCAAGCCCGTGGAAAAATTCAAAAAGCTATGCAAAAACAAGAATCTAGCGCATATCAAGCTATGAGTATATGGGCCGAAGCTATGAAATTAAATACCGCTATTAGCCAACTCGAAACGCAGGGTATTGATTCATTCTTGAAATATTATGAACGGTTAGAATCTGAAGTAAGAAGCGAAGATAGTAGTAAAGCCGTTCAAAGATTAATCGCAGATGCTACAATGCAAAATGCTGTTGGAAAAGCAAGAAAGTATAACGGAACATATGCGAAGTTTACAGCATTACGTTCTGAATTAGTCAGCGACGTTAAAATTAATAACGGTAAAGCACTTGTTTTTACAAAATCACGCGATACCGTAGAATCGCTTGTAGACTACCTAGAAGACACGTTCGATGTCGCACGTCTAGTTGGCCAAACAAACAAAGAAAATAGTCCGGGCATGACGCAAACAGACCAGAGAGAAGCAATACAGAAATTTAGCGACGGAGAAACAGAAGTATTGATATCTACACAAGTTGGTGAAGAAGGTCTCGATATTTCCGAAGTTGATTTGGTTGTATTTTATGAACCTGCCCAAAGAGGTATAGAACAAATCCAAAGACAAGGGAGAACAGGAAGAAGTGCCTCAGGTAAAGTGTTAATCCTCGTTGCAGCAGGAACAAAAGATATGGGTTCATATTACAAGTCAAAAAATATAATTGAAAATCTTGAATCTGATTTGAAATCCCTAAAATCAATCGACAACCTCAAAGAAGAAATCGATAAAGAATTGAAACAAAAGAAAGAAAAAACAACATTATTAGATTCATTCGAAAACGACGATGAAGATAATAAAGAATCAATATCATTCGACGTAGATAGCAATGATAAAGTTAAAATTATTGCAGACTCACGAGAACAACAATCTAAAGTTCTTAAAGAATTAGATATGGACCCAGAAGTTGATATCGTAATTGAAAATAACTTAGAAGTTGGAGACTATATCGTAGGTCCAGACTGTGCTGTTGAACGAAAAGATGTATACGACTTTTGTGATACACTTACCGGAGAACGGTCTATGTTCGAACAAATTGGAAATATGTCTAATGAGTATAAAAATTCTGTTCTTTTAATTGAAGGGGAACATGGAAAATTATACACACAAAATGTTCATCCAAATGCTGTTCGTGGAGCACTAGCATCATTAGTTAGTGACTATGGTGTTTCTTCGATTGAAACTATAAATGAAGAAGATACAGCACAAATGTTGAAACAGTTAGCTAAAAGAGAACAAGTTGAAAAAGAATCTAAAGTAAATGCTCACGGAAGAAAGAAAACAAAAACGGTAAAACAACAACAAGAATATATTGTAAGTAGTTTCAAAGATATCGGTCCTGTCGGGGCTGAAAATCTATTGAATCACTTTAGTAATATTAAAGATATTGCTAATGCTGATGTTGATGAACTTAAAGAAGTTGATAATATTGGTGAAGAAAGTGCGAAAAATATACATTCTACAATTCGAGTAGATTATCCTACAGAAGATTAATCTAAATCAATCCATTCTTGGATTTCTTCGTAAAATTCATCCATCGAATCTCGAACATCATCTTCACTTTTTGCTCCAACAATAATTACTTTACCATTCGCATACACAAGGAAGGAACATGGATATCGTGGCTTGGAATAATCTAGTGCAGGGAATACTTCAGGCTCATATTGTGCATCCGGTCCAAGACCAATCGATAACGCACTTAAACTAATATCAGAATTTAATTTAGCTAATGCAACTACATTCTGAACAGTGAAATTCAAATTTTCTTCATCGTAATCTTCCTCAATAATACCGAGTTCTTTCATCTCATTTAGAACACGCGTATTTGCTTCCTCAAGTTCTTTTCTATCATCTGCACGAATAATGTAACTACCAGACATATGAAATGTGACTTGGGGGCCGTCGTCACCGTCTACTTCATAGTATAAGCCGGGTTGGGGGCCGTCATCTTGCCATGTATAACTTTTGTCCGATACGATTCCTTCAAGACCTTCTGCTAGTGCATCTGTATCAATCTCTACAGGTAACTTTCCAGAACCGACGATATTTTTAATACCGATATCTTTCGTTGAATCAAATTTATTTGACATATATCTCATATTATATATCAATACTATTACTAATAAAGATACTGACGGAATGATAAGACGATAAAAATATAACCTCACACAAAAAGTTGGCAATATACTTACATAGTAATAAAAACAATTACGTTGTAATGAGTGGATTCAAAGGACATATTCGATACGGATGGTTTTCGCACATAATAGGAACAATTATTATACTACCCATATCTATTATTATTTTAAACATACCAGTAAACTTATCTATCGGTCTTATAGGACTAGCTCTCCCAATATCATTATTCGGTAGCATATTACCAGATATAGACCACCCATCATCCCGAACATATAGATTATTTAGATACCTATTACTTTGTTCCACAATTATTTTTGTCTCAATTATTCTAGGACCACAACAAATACTAATTAAAGATATAATGCTACGATTTATTTCTGAAGTTCCATCTGAGATTATATCTATCACCATAGGACTCTTTTCATTAATGATAGGTATACTAGTAACATATCTGTTTGAAAGAATTCGTCCACCACACAGAGGTATTACACATAGTATGTCGTTCGGATTTATCGTAAGTGCAATCGTGTGTCTAATACTATGGCAATCATATATTATATTAATATCAAATGAATATAGTATGATATCTGCAGGAATTATCTCGTTCTATCTATTCGCTGGGTTCTGTAGCCATTTATACGCAGATGATATGCTTTTATAAACTACATCGGAATAAGATTCATTAATGCAAAAATAAGATATCCAATTAAACCAACCAGTATTACACTGGATACCACAATCTTTGAAACTTTAATATATTCCTCTTTATCTGGTGTTTTTGATAACTTAATAACGCGTTTATATTTATTCCAATCTAAGTATTTGTTGTACGACTTTTTCTGTTTATTTCTTCCCATAGTATATATTATAATTTCATACTATTTTATACCTATGGTCTTTTCGACAAAAATAAATTAAATATCTTCTTCTTCATCATCTTCACTTTTCATTTCTTCAAAGTTCGTTGGTACGACTGTTAAATGATTTATTCCCATACATATACCATCGTACTAGAAGCGTATATGTCTATCCATACGTGCTGAAAATACTATATATTTACAATATAACTGTAAGTTATATGATATTAAATAGGATAAATTATATAAGAACAAAAAGATTATATAACAATAATGAAAGATAGCTTTAACGCACTTCGAATAGTAAACAAAAGAGCAAAATTATACTCTAAAAATTCAGACAATACCTCAAAACTACGTTCATCCGCATTATACGAACTAAAATACAACGCACTACTAGATTGGGTCGGACACACCGATAATATAGAACTACACTACATAGATAATAAAAAATACTACTGCTTCTACTACAAAAACTATTCATTCCACGTCCCATTCGATGAAATATATGATACACTACCAATTACAGAACAACGTGTACTACACGACTTTGAATCCAACTCCGTACTAAGTGATAATACATACCGAACAGAAAAGAAATCACTAACATACCTATACAACGAACACAACCTAAACGCAAACAACTACCTCCTACAAAATAGCTCCTTCGAAACCTATTGGCCATACCTCCCAATGTAAACTACATTACAGCATACTCGTTCTTCTTAGGTTCATACAACTCTTTACCATCACGACATAACTTCATCAAGTCATGCTCCACCGTCTCTTCCTCAAACTCATGAATCTCAACCATAATCTCCATAATTAACTTCTTCGGCGCTCCTTTATCACCCTCATCCTCATTATCTTCAATCGCTTCCCGAAGTAATCTACGTCGGTCTCTCTGAGATGTAGACTGACTATTCTCCGTCATATCTACATCATAACGACCGTTCTTCTCATCATAACCGACCTCTTCTAACGATGACTGAATAATATTAACCGCTCTCTGAGCGTGATTCTTGTTAGCTTCATCTTCCAACTGAATTCTTGCAGCCGCTTCTGTTAAACGAACGAGAGCTTCAATCTTTCGCGCTGTAATCGAAATCGTACCTTCTTCACCACCCTGCTTACGAATATCAACGTAAAACTCTTTCAATATCTCTCTAGCTTCATCATTGAGAACTGGTGTACAATGCTTCTGCGCATATGCAACATACTTTCTGAATAACTCCGGGGAAATATCAGGAACAACTTCCTCTGAACTATCATCCGGTTGTATACCAGCTTCCAATTGTTCACCTCTGTGATTTGTCATGAGAATATGGTCTGCTAACTGACTATCCCATTTTTCATCTTGCTTATCCGTAGGCGCAAATATAAGGTCAAAACGTGAAATTAAAGCCGGTTCCAAATCAATCTGACCAGCAATCGGGTCATACTCATTCCAACGACCCTCCTTCGGATTTGCCGCACCAAGTAATGTACAACGAGACTTAAGTGTAGCATTAATACCCGCCTTACTTACACTAATCGTCTGTTGTTCTAACCCCTCGTGCATTGCACTCCTATCAGACGCATCCATTTTATCCAACTCGTCAACACAAGCAATACCCTTATCCGCCAACACAAGCGCACCTGCCTTAAGTGTCCATTTGTCCTCACCACCAAATTCAGCATCTCTGACAGCTGCAGCCGTCAAACCCGCCGACGACGCGCCCTTACCATTAGTCATAATTCCTCTCGGTGACAATTCAGAAGCATATCGTAATAGCTGAGAATTATGCGACATAATCCCATTCGCTATATAATTATGCGTACCCTCAACCTGTAAATCATACATCCACTCTGAATCATAATCAACCTGTTCTACAGATTCAACCTTCTCCCACCGAATGTCACCCCACGCAAGAGACTCTAATCGAATAAGATTCTCGTGTACCTCATGATACTGTTCATCCAAACACTCCGAAACATAATCAAACAATTCCAAAGAACGTTCTGTTACATCATTTGTATTATTAGTAAGATGATACCGATAACCACCCTTAGTTAGACCAGCACCATCTGTAGCTATGGTTTCTTGATTCATCCCAAGAACACTACGCATCTTATCTACGGTTTCCATATCTGCAGATTCTCGTGAATAATCAACATCTTTAACAACATGCAATCTATCAACCATATCTACAACGATATCCTGCAATGTCTTCTTACTCGGATTCTTACCTCCTTGTTCAAGTCCTAACACTGTTGTACGTGGTACACTGAAATCAGACTGATGCATTCCAAGTAACTCACGCGTTTCCTTAATTACAGAACCAACGTTTGGAATAACATCAACATTTGTATTACCCACACGAGAATTTTTCATTAACTCTGCCTGCTCTATTTTCCGATTAGAGTAGAATCCAATTTCGTCAACATATTTACGGAACGCATCACCGTATATCCTTAATCTATAACTTTTATAATCTTTTATATTATTATAGCTTAAGTCCTGAACTTTCTCATTAATCCTACTAGAGATACCAAACGTATCCAATAATTGTTGTAAGTCTTGTAACAACTCTTTACTTACGGATGGAACTTCTAATTCTCGATTTTTCTCACTAACATACGCTTCACCATCAACGTATGCGCGAATAAATGCCTTTCTAATATTTTCTGGTGTACTATACAAACATGTAGGGATGCGTTTATCGTGGGATTTATTAATGAATTTGCTGTCTAATTCATTGAAATACGATGATAAGTTTGTACTACCTTTTACAATTTTATACGCATTACTATTTTCGGACCAAACTTTCTGATATGAATTTATACCAAATAATTCAAAACCGTTTTCTGCAATATCTAATAATTCCTCATCTTGATTTGTAATGGAAATTTCTTTATCATTTATGTGACCTTCTCCGACAATAAGTCCCATAAACGCTGCTAATTCTTCAGACCATTCATTCGGAATATCAATTTTCGATTCATCAATATTATCTGTATTAACATTTAGTTCTAAGTTACCATCATAGGATATAGAACGCGGGACTGCAATGAACTGTCCGTCATCTATATCTTTAACTTTCACTTGGTCTATATGAGCATCACCGTCCGTTTCGAAAAGTGGATGCGTACCAGATGTTTCAATCGTTCGACCATCATCTAATGTTACTTTATAACAATTTTCAACTTGTTTTTTCCACACAGCTTCTACATTCCGTGGTTCTATTTCACCGTCTTTATCCATAGCCATAACCTTAATATTATCATCAAGTTTCTGTATATAATCACCATCTTCATCTTTTGTTGGATTGGTCAAATTTTCCTCAACAAATTCACCAATCGTTTTTCGAATTCCGCCGTCTAAGGTTATGTATGTAGAAAATTTGACACTTTTCCCAGTTCCGGGGTCTCCACACAAGAGAACGTGAATATCGCCTCTTATATTCCCGTCCATTTTGGTTTTTCGGACGCCAGAGAACAGTTGGTATACAATTGCGTCTTTTTCCTTTTCGAGTCCGTATAGTGATGGTGCGGTACTTTCTCTCAGTTTTGTATAAATATCAGGGTCATTAGATAATTCAATAATTTCTTCTTTTTCTTCTTCAGCAATATCAATATCTTCAGTTTCTTGCCCTTCAGTAATAATATTATTCCCATGAATATAGGTACGAAGAATACTCGTATCACCTTGAGAAGAACCACGATAAACACCAATAGCATCTACATTATCCCCAGCAGTAACATTCGTTGCAATTTCTCCTTTAGCAGTAAATGTTTCACTTTCTGGAGTCTGACCACCTTTCGTATTCTCCGGTGGTTCTTGTATCTCAATCTTCTTAAAATTAATCTTATCTGACTGATTTACATTAATCCTAAACGCTTGTTCAGAACGATTATTACAATCTTCACCACTACACACCGTAGGATACTCAAGCTTCGGGTCTAGTGGTTGTTTTATACGCGTGAAGGAACCACAGCGTTTACATTCGAATGCAACAACATCAGCTTTCGGTAATATACCGGTTGTTTTTGAAACAATACCAGATACGCGCACAAGTTTCCCAATATGTTCATCTCGGAGGTCACGAATAGATGGTGCATAATTATCGTATTCTGTGAATAAAATCCGTGGGAATTCAATATCAAGATTATCATCATAATCTTCGATAGCTTTTTCTGCATTTTTAATCCAGAATTCAGGACTCGTAGATAGATTTTCAGCCATATCCTCATTAAATTCTTCGATAAGAGAATAATTTAATTTAATATTCGCTTCTTCTTCATTAGCCAAATCCCGTATTTCTTTATCATAATATTCTTCTAAGAACTCGGTTATAACAGATTTCAGATTTCCATCTATAGTTTTGTCTTCAGTCATTATCTGTCTGTATAGTACACCGGAATCCATATAACGATTACGATTTGTATAAATTTATTTTTATTATACAAGCTACATTATATGACATCCTCCCCGGCGTGAACGCCGGGGTTTCCTCACGCTGGGGGTATCGCTTACCGACCCACGGAGGCAACTTGCGGGTTCGTATGCTCCTCGTTGGGAACTGAGCGTGGTGACTCTGACCAATTATGGTCGTCCCACTTGAGGCATACAGGCCGTGCCATCGACCGTGTTACCGTCGTCTGCCGCCTCAGGAACGTTTCTGACGCCGTGAGGTCGGCGTGTCCCTCGAATCCGCACAGACACGTCAGCGTGTCGTGGTGGCGCGTCGTATCCTCGTTCTCGCGGCGCTCATAGTTGATTTCGTTCCAGAGAGCGGCAGAAGCGTCCAACAGCCGTCGAAGCAACTCCTCGTCCTCTGGGGACTGCGGAATCACGTCGAACGTGTTGGCTCGCTTCATCGACTACATATTATATCGTAACACACATAAATGTTTCGTTCATGTGATATTATATGGTTGCAATTCGCATCGAGTTTGACGACGAACAGTACGAACGACTGAAGGAATTGAAGAAGCACCGTGGATTGACGTGGAAGGGCTTACTCCTCGAAGGAGAGAAGAAAGTCAGAGAGGATACCCCTGAATAAGCGTCGAACGTGGTTT
>Ga0306913_100617_pt1 | contig 11438 bp, 10 predicted proteins | sample AntDeeMetagen680_FD_190404 | JGI IMG/M metagenome (GOLD analysis project Ga0306913, IMG submission 190404) | Saline lake microbial communities from Deep Lake, Antarctica - Metagenome #680 (v2) (version 2) | ecosystem: Environmental > Aquatic > Non-marine Saline and Alkaline > Saline | place...
CGACATGGCGTCGCCCGCTGGTCGTGTGCCACGTTCGGCTACACACAGCCACGGCATAGTCTCCGAGCGAGCGACATGGCGTCGCCCGCTGGTCGTGTGCCGTGGCTGGCTAGAGCAAGAACTGTTCCTCCCGCTCAGCCATATCGTGGAAGCTATCACACGCCTCAATCAGTTCCTCTGCCGTCGAGTTCTCGAAGGAGAACACCTCAACCCGAACCCCCTCGTGGCGGAGGTGGTGACAGAGTCGGGCAAAGTCGCCGTCGCCGGAGACGAGCACCAGCGTGTCCACCTTCGACGCCAGCGTCACGGCGTCGAGGACGATACCCACGTCCCAGTCGGCCTTCTGGGAGCCGTCGCCGAACGTCTTGATCTCCTTCAACTTGGTCTCGAAGCCGATCTCCCGCAGCGCCTCGAAGAACGACTCCTCCTCTGGCGAGTCCGCACGGATGACGTAGGCGATGGCGCGGGTGAGTTCGCGGTCCATCGTCGCCTTCTCGAGTAGCGCAGAGTAGTCGATGTTCCGTGAGTAGATGCTTTGGGCCGTATGGTAGAGGTTCTGTGCGTCAGCGAGCACCGCGACGCGTTGGCCCTCGTGAATTTCGGTCATAATGCGTTCGTTCTGCCCCATCGCTTAAAGAACTCCGTCTGGCATCTCGGTCGCCGTGGAGGCAGAAGCATTATACAGGCTCAGCCCAGTCACCTATACGTGACACCGACACCGGCACGTGCCGACCGACGCTCGCGCCGAGCGCCGGCTGTCGGATCTTTCTCGCCCAAACGCAAACACTGAGTTTGCTCCGCTCTCGGCCGGGGTAGCGCCCGGTCGCTGGTGGGACCCAGAACGCACCGCGCAGCGACTGCTCCACACCACACCAAACCAGATGTCCACACCGTTCCGCGGGATCTACCCCGCCATGACCACTCCCTTCGGGGAGTACGAAGGTATCGACCACGAACAACTCGCCGCCGACGCGCGCCGCCTCGAGGCGGCTGGCGTCGCCGGCCTCGTTCCCGTCGGCTCCACTGGGGAGTCCGCAACGCTCACGCACGACGAACACGCCGAAGTCGTCGAAACAGTCGTCGACGCCGTCGACATTCCGGTCGTCGCCGGCGCCGGTTCGAACGCCACGCGCGAAGCACTGAGCCTCGCCGAGGACGCCGCCGATGCCGGCGCCGACGCGCTGTTGCTCATCTCACCGTACTACAACAAGCCCGAAGCGGCAGGCTTCCGCGAGCATTACCGCACCCTCGCCGACGCCGTCGACCTGCCCCAGGTTCTCTACAACGTCCCCTCGCGAACGGGCCGGAACATCCCCGTCGACGTGGTGGCCGACCTCGCCCAACACCCAAACATCCAGGGCTACAAGGCCGCCAGCGGCGACCTCGGCCGTGTCTCGGAAGTCGTCGAGCGCACCAGAGACGAGGTGTTCTCCGTACTCTCCGGCGATGACGGGCTCACGCTGCCCATCTGCGCCGCGGGCGGGACGGGCGGTATCAGCGTCACCGCAAACATCGAACCCGAGCGCGTGAGTGCGCTGGCCGAGGCTGCGAACGCGGGCGATTTCGAGCGCGCCCGCGAGATTCATTTCGAGCTCGAACCGCTCAACTGCGCGCTCTTTGCCGAGACGAACCCCATCCCAGTGAAGGAGGCCATGCACATCCGCGACGGCGCGTCTCCGATTGTTCGATCACCGCTGACACGACTCTCCGAGGAGCCGCGCGAGCGCCTCGTTGAGGTGCTCGAAGAACTGGCAGCCACCCCGCTGGAGGCGTAGATGAGCACGGCACCACCAGCACCAACACGACTCGTCGTGACCGGCGCCTCCGGCCGGATGGGGGAGGAACTGCTCGACGTGGCCGGCGACCGCGAGGACGTATTGGTCGTCGCCGCAGTCTCCCGAACCCCTGGCTCCGTCACCACCGACGCTGACATCGAGACCGACCTCGACGCGACGCTCGCTGCCGAGGAAGCAGTCGACTGCGTCGTGGACTTCACCGCGCCTGAGTCAACCGCGGAGTACGCCCAAACCGCCGCCGACCACGGCGTCCCGTTCCTCACAGGGACCACGGGACTCGAAGGCCACGAGGCGGACCCGCTCGGCGCACTCGACGCTGCCGCAGAGACTGTTCCGGTCCTCCACGCCAGCAACTTCTCCCGCGGTGTCGCCGCCCTGCGTGGTGCGATTCGTGAGGCAGCAGCCTCCCTCCAGGACTACGACGTAGAGGTAACCGAGACCCACCACAACGGCAAGCGCGACGCCCCCAGCGGCACCGCGCTCACGCTCGTCGAAGATATCGAGGCCGAGCGTTCGGACCTGACCGAACGCCAGCACGGCCGCGAGGGAGCGGCCCCCCGCCAACCCAACGAAATTGGCATCCACGCCCGCCGGGCGGGCGATGTGACCGGCGAGCACGAGGTGCTGTTCGCGGGCAACCGCGAGACCCTCTCGCTCGCACATAGTGCCGGAGACCGAGGGGTTTTCGCAGCGGGCGCCCTCGACGCCGCCACAGAACTCGCCGGCCGCGACGCCGGCCGCTACCAGTTCGACGACCTACTCTAACCAACGTCAATGACGCTCGAAACCGAAATCACCGACCTGTGGAACCGCTACCAGAACGGACTGACTGCTGCTGCTGCCGGCGCGGACGAACACGACTCGCTCGACGCGTTCCTCGCCGCATTGGAAGCCGACGAGATTCGGGCCGCCGAGCAGGTGGGCCCCGCCGACTGGGCAGCCGTCGAGTGGGTCAAGCAGGGCGTCCTGCTCAATTTCGCGCTCCGGGAGACCCACGCCCGGAGCTACGGCGGCGTCGACTACTACGACGTGCTCCCGCTCCGAGGGACCGAGGACCTCGGCGAGCGCGGCACCCGAAACACGCCCGATGGAACCGTTCTCCGACCGGGGAGCTACCTGGGTGAAGACGTGATCATGATGTCGCCCAGCTTCGTCAACATCGGCGCCAGAGTCGGCGACAACAGCCTTGTTGACTCCTGTGACACGGTCGGCTCCTGTGCCCAAATCGGCGAGGGCGTCAAGCTCGGCGCCAACACACTCATCGGCGGCGTGCTCGAACCCGTCGAGGACGCTCCCGTCGTGGTGGAGGACGGCGCCTCGCTGGGTGCTGGCTGCCGGGTCACCTCCGGCTTCGTCGTCGGCGAGAACTCCGTCGTGGGTGAGGACACGCTGCTTACCCCCCGAATTCCGGTCTACGACCTTGTTGAGGACGAGGTCCATTACGGCCACTTACCGCCGGAGCGCCGCGCGTTCCAGCGCTACGTCGAGTCCTCTGTCTCCGACGAGGAGCTGATTCCGGGCTCGGCCTACAAGCCGGCCGTTGTCGCAACCGGACTGGAAGACAAGACGCTCGAGGCGACCCAGCGGGAGGGTGCACTCCGCGAATGAGCGACGTCCCGGAGGGACCGCGCGCCGCGAGTGATGGTGGGCCGGCCGTTCGCCGGCTCGCGGACTGGGAGGCCAACACGCTCGCGGAACTCGCCGCAGAGCATGGAACGCCGCTCTACGTGTTCGACCCCGCGCGGGCGCGGGAGAACTGTCGCCGCCTCACCGCAGCGTTCCCCGACACAGAGATTCAGTACGCCGCGAAGGCCCACACGGGTCGGAGAACGCTCCAGACGGTCCACGACGAGGGGTTCGCTATCGAGTGTGCGTCCGCGGGCGAAGTCCAACGGGCCCTCGCTGCCGGGATTCCTGGCTCAGACGTGACCTACACCGCGGTCAATCCACCTGCTCGGGATCTCGACGCCGTCGTCAAGACGTGGGAGGAGCACCCGTCACTCACGATTACCGCCGGCGCTGCCGATACGCTGGACCGCCTCGCCGAACGGGGCTTCGACGGCCGTCTCCGGATCCGTGTGAACCCAGGCATCGGCGCTGGACACCACGAAAAGGTGGTGACTGGCGGGCACCCCAAGTTTGGCGTCGGACTCGACCGTGTCCCAGAGCTAGCGGAGTCCGCCGCCGAGCGCTTCGAGTTCGCGGGCATCCACGCCCACGCAGGGTCAGGGATTTCGGGAGAGCAACTGGCCGACCACCGCGAACTGGTTTCGCGAATGGGTGACCTCGCCCGAACGCTCGAAGACTGCGGCCTCCCTGTGGAGACCGTTGACGTTGGCGGCGGCTTCGGCGTTCCCTATCGTGAGGAGGCGCCGGCGCTCGACCTCGAAGCCGTTGCGGCGGCGACTCGGGAGGCACTGGGTGAGACTGACGCCACACTCGCCATCGAACCCGGCCGCTACGTCGTTGCAGATGCTGGTGTGCTGCTCACCACCGTGAATACGGTGAAGGAGGCGCCGGAGATGGTTGTCGGCGGTATCGACGCCGGGATGACGACGCTCCTCCGCCCAGCGCTCTATGATGCCTACCACGCCGTGCGGAACCTCGATACTGAGACTGACGACGGCGAGGACCGCGAGACGGTCGGGGCCACGCTCGCGGGGCCGGTCTGTGAGACGGCCGACCTACTCTGTGAGAATCGGCCGCTCCCCCGCCCCGAACGCGGGGACCTGCTCGCGGTGGGTAACGCCGGCGCCTACGGCTACGAGATGGCGTCGACGTACAACACCCGACCGCTTCCGGCGGAAGTCGGCCTGGATGGCGACCTGCTCCGGCGCCGTGGTACTGTGGCAGATGTGACCGAGTTCGAGGAGCCGAACGGATTTGCCGCCGCGGCCCCGAGGAGCGATCAATGAGCGAGTCGGTCCCCTTCGAGAAGTTCGACGGCGCGGGCAACGACTTCATCGTCGTCGAGGACGCGAGTCCACTCCCAGACCGCGCGGCGTTCGCCCGAGTTCACTGTAACCGAGAGACAGGTGTAGCCGACGACGAGACCGCCAGAAAGGGGGCCGACGGGGTGCTGTTTCTCGCGCTTGCGGCCGACTTCGATCCCGCGCAGGTGACGATGACGCTTGTCCAACCAGATGGGTCGATTGCGGAGATGTGCGGCAACGGCGCCCGGTGTGTTGCCGCCTGGGCGGCCGATCGCTCGGACGCGACGACGTTCGATATCGAAACACCCGCAGGCACACGTCGCGCGGTGGTCGATGGCGACGAAATCGCCGTCGAGATGGGTGATGCGACCTTTGCCCCTGAAGCGGTTCCGCTGGCTGGTGACGAGCCACTTGTCGACGCGGAGCTCCCCGAATTGGAGGGGACGCCCGCAGCAGGCCTCACTGTAACGGCGGTCAACACCGGCGTCCCGCACGCGGTTGTCTTCCTCGAGAATGTAGATTCCGTCGACATCGACGCCGTCGCGCCACCGATTCGCCACGCCGACGTGTTCCCGGAGGGCGCCAACGTGACGTTCGCCTCGGCGGACGAAGGCGCCGCGAACCGAACAGGCGCGGCGGACGAAGGCGCCGCGAACCGAACAGGCGCGGCGGACAAAGGCGCCGCGAACCGAACAGGCGCGGCGGACGGTGACAGCTTCCGCCAGCGCACCTTTGAGCGCGGCGTCGAAGGCGAGACGCAGGCCTGTGGCACAGGTGCCGTCGCGGTCGCTGCGGCCGCGAAGCGTCTCGGCCGGCTCCCGGATAGCGTTGAAGCTGACGACTGGGTTCGTGTCTCCCCGCCCGGCGGTGACCTCTCGGTTGCCGTCCCGGACGACGCGCCCGCACGGCTCCGCGGCCCGGCCGTCAAGCAGTTCGAAGGCGAGCTCCCGGCCGAGCCCACCGAAGAACGCCTCGCCGGCGTCACCGACGGCGCGGCGCTGGGCCCAGAAAACGGAGCGGGGGACGAGTGAGCGTCGACCCCGTTCCCTTCCTCGAAATCGCGGTGCAGGATGACTCCACCGAGGACGTGAGCGGCACCCGGAAGCACCTGCTCCAGACGCTCCGTGATGGTGGCGTCGAGCCCCGAGTCGACGCCGCAGGCAACGTCCGGGCCAGTCGGGGCTCGGGCGCACCCCACCTCGTGTTCAACACCCACATCGACACGGTGCCACCCCACGTCCCGTTCGACCGTGACGGCGACGTGATTCGGGGTCGTGGATCCTGCGATGCCAAGGGACCACTGGCGGCGATGGTTGCTGCCTTTCTCGACGCCGAGTGGAGTGGCAAGGGAACGCTCACGCTCGCCATCACGCCCGACGAGGAGGTGCTCTCGACGGGCGCCCACGCACTGATGACGGGTGACATCGCGCCGGGCGGCCCTGGGGAGGCGGCCGAGACGGTCGAGCCGCTCGCTGCCAGGGCGCCGGCGCCGGATGCGTTCATCGTCGGCGAGCCGACCGGCCTCGACGTGTGCACGGCCGCACGCGGGCGATTCGAGGGAACGGTAACCGTCGAAGGTGTCGCATCCCACGCTGCAAGCCCTGAGTCGGGTGTGAACGCGGTCTCCGGCGCCGGGCGGCTGTTGAGCGCGCTTGAGTCGTTCGACAACGTCGATGCCCACCCGGAACTGGGCGAAGCGACGCTCGTCCCGACCGGTATCGACGGCGGCGAAGCGACCAATCAGGTGCCGGCCGAGTGCTCGTTCACCGTGGACCGGCGGAGCGTCCCGCCGGAGACGGCCGACGGCTTCCGCGAGGCGCTGACCGAGCACCTGCAAGGCGCTGCTGAGGCGGGGCCGGACGACGCCGGCGCACCAAGCGTCGAGTTCGGGCTCACGCCACGGGAGACGCCGTTTTTAGAGGCGTTCGCGACCGATACGGACGAGCCGGTCGTGCGTGCGCTCTCGGCGGCCGCCGGAACCGCCGCGGCCGAGGCAGGGCTGGGTGAGCGTGGCGAGCCGCGGCCGTTCGGCGCGGCGACAGAAGCGTCCTACTTCGCGCCGACGCCGACGGTGGTGTTCGGGCCGGGGCACCTCGCTGACAACGAGGGAGCGGTGGCTCACGCAGAACGGGAGTACGTGGATGTTCCTGAGGTTCGAGTGGCGGCGACGGCGTTGACACGGGCGGCCGAGCGGTTGCTCGCGGAGGACTTGTGACTCGCTAGGTAGGTGTTTCCACTGCGCAATCGCTGGTCTCGCCCTCAGGTTGGTGCGTTTTGGAACTGGCGGGTGGATGCTGCCGTAGTGGCGACATCGCAAGCCGAGCCGGACTCTGCAACTCGTTTGTGAGCAAACGCTGAAACGCCCGAAAATGTCGGAATTTGTGGCCCGTTCCGCCGTTTCAGGATTTATCCCGGGTTATTTATGGGAGAGACGGTCCAGTGGTAAACCATGAGTGAGGAGGGAATCGTGAGGATGGATGGTCGGCCAGTGCTGGGGACACTGCTCGACCCAGCAGGCGATGCACAGGCCCGCGAGCTGTCGTTCGCGCTCGCACGAGACAACGACGCACCGGTTCGGTTCCTGTCGCCGCTGCGCGCACCGGACGCGAGCGTCCAGCAGGCCGCGTCCGCGCCGGCGAACGGGCCTCCGGTCCGATTTACCTCGACAGACGGCACCGAACAGTCTGGACGCTCGCCTGACGCCATCGTCGCTCAGGAGGCCGCGTCGGCCTCCGCAGGTGTCGTGGCAATCGAACGACCCGCGTCGGAATCTCCAGGCGCCGGCATCCGTCGGGGAGTCACCGACCGTATCGTCGCCAACGCACCGACCGATACTGTCGTCGCCAACGGTAAGGGCGACCTGAGCGAACTCGCGTCGATTCTGGTTCCCGTCGCCGGCGGTCCCCACACGGAGCTGGCTGTCGAAACCGCACGGGCGCTGGCCACGCACACTGACGCGTGGGTAGAGCTGTTCACCGTCATACCCGAGAACCCAACCGCCGAGGAACGCTCGGCAGGTGCCGAGCATCTGACGACCGCCCGGAAATCGCTGGGCGGGTTCGAAAAGTCCGACACCTGGCTCTACGAACACGACGATCCCGCGATGGCCATCGCAGAGCAGTCGAACTACTACGACGCGGTCGTGATGGGCGCACCGACGAAGGGTCGTCTCCGCCGGATGGTCTTCGGCTCGACTGCCGACAGCGTCGACCGCTCGGTCGACATTCCTGTTATCACGGCCGTTTCGGGCGACGCGTAGGCAGTGACCGGAGGCGCATAGTGGCGCTCCCCTCTCCAGAAGAGCCGCGGCTCAGGCCACCGTTCGCCCTGATAGAATATCGGCGAGGAGCCGCCTACAGTTCGTCGACCAGCGCCGACGCGATGCCCGTGTATCCCGTGGGTTCGAGCGCCGCAAGTTCCTCGCGCACGGATTCGTCCACGTCGAGTTCGGCGAACAGGTCGCGGAAGTCCGCGAGCGTAACTCGCCGACCGCGAGTCAGTTCTTTCACACGCTCGTAGGCCTCGGTGTCACCCTCGCGACGGAGGATGGTCTGGACGGCCTCGCCGATGATTTCGGGAGTGTCCTCGAGTTCCTCGCGCATCACCTGCTCGTTGGGGACCAGCTTGCCAAGTCCGGCCGTCGTCTTTCGGTAGCCAATGAGGCAGTGGGCGAAGGCAGCGCCGACGTTGCGCTTGACCGTCGAGTCCGAGAGGTCCCGCTGGAGCCGGGAGGTGGTGACGTAGTCCCGGAGGAACGTGAGGTCCGAGTTGGCCTTCGAGAGGTTCCCCTCAGAGTTTTCGAAGTCGATAGGGTTGACCTTATGAGGCATCGTCGAAGAGCCGGTCTCGCCGGCCTCACTCTCCTGGCCCAGATAGCGATCCGAGACGTAGCGCCAGATGTCCCGGTCCAGGTCGAGGAGCACGTTGTTGACCCCAGAGAGTGCGTCGAACAGCGCTGCGAGGTCGTCACAGGGATTGACCTGCGTGGCCAGCGGGGTGTGTTCGAGGCCGAGGGACTCGACGAACTGCCGGGCGAACACCGGCCAGTCGACCTCAGGGTAGGCTGCAACGTGGGCGGCGTAGGTGCCGGACGCCCCGGCGAGCTTACCCGAGAGATCCGCAGTCGCTGCGCGGACGCGGGCTTGCGCACGACCGAGGCGGGCGGCGAAGACGGCCATCTCCTTCCCGAACGTCGTGGGGGTCGCTGGCTGGCCGTGGGTGCGTGCGAGCATGGGCAGGTCGCGGTGTTCGCGGGCCATTCCGGTGAGCGCGTCACGTATCTCGGCGATGGCGGGCAGCAGCACGTCCTCAACGGCACGGTTCGCGTTGAGCCGGTGGGCGAGATTGTTCACGTCCTCGCTGGTGAGGCCGAAATGAATCCACGGGTGCAGCCGTTCGGGGGTCTCCGTGCGGAGGAAGTACTCGACGGCCTTCACGTCGTGGCGAGTCGCGGAGAACTGCTCGGTCCCCTCGGTTTCGATCTGCTTGACGAGTCTGGCGTCGTCTGCATCGAACTCCTCGAGCACTGTTCGGAGGTGGGCGCGTTCCTCGGCCGAGAGCGTACAATCGACGGCGTCGTGGTCGCCGAGCGCGAGCAGGTACTCCACCTCAACACGGAGACGGGCCTCGATGAGCGCGGCTTCGCTGGCGTAGGGAACGAGGTCGGCGGTCTTGCCGGCGTACCGGCCGTCAAGCGGCGAGACGGCTGCGAGCGGCGACTCCCGGGGGAGGTCGTTCATGGCTGAGCTTCGCCTCGGGAGTCGCAAAAGCCTGCCGGAGCGCTGGCGACGGGAGAACCACTACCGTGCATACACGGCCCGCAGTGGACGGTTATTCGGCCAGTATCTATACACGAACACGTCTATTCTTCGTCGACGACCGCAACGCTCTTTGTGCGTTCGCTCCGCCAGTCGACCATGAAGATTGCCGGCCTCGCGAGCAACCGTGGACGAAACATTCTCCATCTTTCCGAGACTGCACCGGGCGACGTCGAGCTCTCCGTCGTCGTCGCGAATCACGCCGACGCGCCCGTACTGGCGGCTGCCGAGGAGCGGGGCATCCCTGCCATCGCCGTCGAGCAGGGCGACGATGAGCCCCGAGAGTCTCACGAGGAACGCATCCTCGAGGCACTCGCAGACCACGAGTTCGACCTCGTCTGTCTGGACGGCTACATGCGGGTCCTCACCTCGACGTTCCTCGACGGCATCGACACCGCGCTCAACGTCCACCCCTCGCTGCTGCCAGCCTTCCCCGGCTTCGATGCGCATCAGCAAGTGTTGAAGAGTGGCGTCCGAACCTCCGGCGCGACGGTCCACGTCGTCACTGAGGAGGTCGACGCCGGCCCCGTCGTCACCCAAGAATCCGTCCCGGTCTTCGAGGACGACGACGAGGACTCACTGAAAGAGCGCGTGCTCTACGACGCCGAGTTCCAGGCCTACCCGCAGGCAGTCAGGCTGTTCGCCGAGGACCGAGTTGAAATCGAGTACGACGACGACGGCACCCCGACCGCCGTCGAAATCGAGGGCGATACCGGCGGCGACCTACCGGCGCGCCGCAGCATCTCGAACCGACAGGCCGCCTCGCTGCGGTACGGCGAGAACCCACACCAGGACGCCGCGGTCTACGCCGACGACGCGAACAAGGAACCCTCCGTCGTGGGCGTGCCCCAGCGAAACGAAGGCGCGAAGGCGCTATCCTACAACAACTACAACGACGCCGACGGCGCGCTCAATCTGGTGAAGGAGTTCGACGAACCCGCAGCAGCGGTCATCAAACACACAAACCCCGCCGGCTGTGCGACCGCCGACTCAGTGGCGGAGGCCTACCGCGACGCACTCTCGACCGACGCCAAATCCGCATTCGGCGGCATCGTCGCGCTCAACCGCGAGTGTGACGCCGAGACGGCCGAAGAGATCGTCGACTCGTTCAAAGAGGTCGTCATCGCGCCGGGCTACACCGATGACGCCCTCGCCGTGCTCCGGGAGAAGAAGAACCTCCGTGTGCTCGACGTTGGTGCTCGCACAGACGGCACGCTCGGTCCCGAGGACCGCACCGAACGATTCACCGAGAAGGCCCTCGTCGGCGGGCGACTCGTGCAGGAGCGCGACCACTCCTCGCTCGCTCGTGAGGAGCTCGAAGTGGTGACGGAGAAGGAGCCAACGGACGAGCAGATAGAGACGATGCTGTTCGCCTGGAAGACGCTCAAACACGTCAAATCCAACGGCATCCTGCTGGCGACGGGAACTGAAACGGTCGGTGTTGGGATGGGCCAGGTCTCCCGCGTCGACGCCGTCACGCTGGCGGCGATGAAGGCTGAGAAGGACGCCGAAGGGAAATCTGCGGCAGGCTCAGTCGTCGCCTCGGACGCCTTTTTCCCGTTCCCGGACGCCGTTGAGGAGGCCGCCGAAGCCGGCGCCGAAGCGGTGATTCAGCCCGGTGGCTCGGTCAACGACGACGACGTCATCGAGGCCGCGAATGAACTGGGGCTGGCGATGGTGTTCACCGGGCAGCGGGCGTTCCGTCACGACTGAGCAGCCCTTTCAGACGAACGCTTCCCACTCCTCGCCTTCCGCGACCCGTTCAGTTCGTCGCCCTGGGACTGGAGTACAGGGGTGTACTCACGGGCCCAGGCGAGCGGGTCGTCGGTTGGTGACACGGGCAGGGGATTGGTGCGGGGGGCGATAAAGCGTCCGGAGGCGGCTATCGACGA
>Ga0306913_100637_pt1 | contig 11259 bp, 10 predicted proteins | sample AntDeeMetagen680_FD_190404 | JGI IMG/M metagenome (GOLD analysis project Ga0306913, IMG submission 190404) | Saline lake microbial communities from Deep Lake, Antarctica - Metagenome #680 (v2) (version 2) | ecosystem: Environmental > Aquatic > Non-marine Saline and Alkaline > Saline | place...
CACCGCCCGCCTCCTCGCCGGCGCCGGCCCCTGGGGGCAGGGCTTCCCTGAACCGGTTTTCAGCGGCGACTTCCGACTCGTCGAGCAGCGTATCGTAGGGGAACGCCACCTCAAGGTGCTGATCCAGGTCCCAGGGATGGACCAACTGGTGGATGGTATTGCGTTCAATGTGGATACGGATGTTTGGCCAAGTCGGGGAGAGTGGGCGAGGTTGGCGTACCAGCTCGATGTAAACCGGTACAAGGGACGGGAGCGATTGCAGTTCCGCGTGATCTACCTCGAATCCCTGGGTGAATGAGCGTTCGGAGGAGGTGGGTGCCTTCGTCCGGGAAGCTCCGGAGCCATGGATGGCGGAGGGCAGCGTACACGGATGTATTCACAGCGATTCCCGGACGAAGGCACCCGCCTCCTCCGAACGCTCATTCTCTACGCCCGGCGTGTTCATGCAACCACTGATCCGTTAAAATGCCCCATTCATTATCACCAGCCGCATAGAAAAAGGTAGTCAGGCATGGAAACCAATCCCATCGTTCAGACCATTCGTGACCTGGAAGCGCGCACTGAAGCGCTTAGGGGGTATCTTTGACTACGACACCAAGAAAGAGCGACTGACCGAAGTCGAACGCGAACTGGAACAGCCGGCAGTCTGGAACGACCCCGAACGCGCCCAGAACCTGAACAAGGAACAGTCCAGGCTGCACGGCATCATCGCCACCCTCGACAAGCTGAGCAACGGCATCCGCGACGCCGAGGAACTGCTGGAAATGGCCGAGGCTGAAGAGGATCACGGCGCCGCCGACGAAGTCACCAGCGAGCTGGAGAAGATGCAGGGCGAGCTCGAAACCCTCGAGTTCCGCCGCATGTTCTCCGGCGACATGGACGAGAACAACTGCTACATGGACATCCAGTCCGGCTCCGGCGGTACCGAGGCGCAGGACTGGGCCAACATGCTGCTGCGCATGTACCTGCGCTGGGCCGAAGCCAAGGGCTTCAAGGCCGAGGTGGTGGAAGCCCAGGACGGCGATGTGGCCGGGCTCAAGAGTGCCACCGTGAAGATCGAGGGCGAGTACGCCTACGGCTGGCTCCGGAGCGAGACCGGGGTGCATCGCCTGGTGCGCAAGTCGCCCTTTGATTCCGGCAGCCGCCGGCATACGTCCTTTGCGTCCGTCTTTGTATCGCCCGAGATTGACGACAACATCGAGATCCAGATTGACCCGTCCGATCTGCGGGTGGATGTCTACCGCGCTTCCGGTGCGGGCGGACAGCACGTTAACACCACCGAATCCGCCGTGCGCCTGACGCACCAGCCCACCGGTATCGTGGTGGCCAACCAGAGCGGGCGCTCCCAGCATGCCAACAAGGACCAGGCCATGCAGCAGATGCGGGCCAAGCTCTACGAGCTTGAGCTGCAGAAGCGCAACGAGGAAAAGCAGGCCAAGGAAGAGAACAAGTCCGATATTGGCTGGGGTAGTCAGATCCGGTCCTATGTGCTGGATGACCAGCGCATCAAGGATCTGCGCACCCGCGTGGAAACCAGTAACACCCAGGCCGTTCTTGACGGGTCCCTGGACCAGTTCATAGTTGCCAGTCTCAAGCAGGGACTCTAACCGGAGAATCAACCGCACCATGACGGATACCACCGACGCCCCCCAATCCCAGGACGAAAACCGGCTGATTGCCGAGCGCCGTTCCAAGCTTCAGCAGCGGCGCGAGTCCACGGAGATCCCGTTTCCCAACGATTTCCGCCGCGACAGCACTGCGGCCGAGCTGGAATCGAAATACGGCGGCTACAGCAAGGAAGAACTTGCCGAACTGAACCAGACGGTGGCCGTTGCCGGGCGCATGATGCTGGACCGCAAGGCGTTCAAGGTTCTTCAGGACATGACCGGGCGAATCCAGATCTACGCGGACAAGGCCGTCCAGCAGGACACACGGGACTGGGATCTGGGGGATATCGTCGGCGCGCGCGGCACGCTCTCCAAGTCCGGCAAGGGCGATCTCTATGTGGTCATGGACGAATACGTGCTCCTGACCAAGTCCCTGCGTCCGCTCCCGGAAAAGCATAAGGGGCTGGTGGATCCGGAACAGCGCTACCGGCGCCGCTATGTGGATCTCATCATGAACGAGGAGACCCGCAAAACGTTTCAGGCACGCGCCAAGGTCGTCAACGGGATGCGCCATTACCTGACCACCCGGGATTTCATCGAGGCGGAAACGCCCATGCTCCAGGTAATCCCTGGTGGCGCCACTGCACGACCCTTTATCACCCATCACAACGCGCTGGACATTGATATGTACCTGCGGGTAGCCCCGGAGCTCTACCTGAAGCGGCTGGTGGTGGGCGGTTTCGAGAAGGTGTTCGAGATCAACCGCAACTTCCGGAATGAGGGGCTGTCCACGCGCCACAACCCGGAATTCACCATGCTCGAGTTCTACCAGGCCTACGCGGACTACCATGACCTGATGGATCTCACCGAGACCCTGCTGCGGCGCCTGGCCGAGGATGTCTGTGGCAACCCGCAGGTCACGAATACGGTGCGCGATGCGGACGGTGAAGTGGTCGAGACCATTACCTACGATTTTGGCAAGGCCTTTGAACGCATGACCGTCAGGGAGGCAATCCTGACGCATAATCCGGATATGGACGCCGCGGCTCTTGAGGACCGGGACAGCGCGAAGAAGGCGGCCGGGGCACTGGGCATTGAGGTGAAGGAGTCCTGGGGGCTGGGGCGCATCCAGACCGAGATCTTCGAGGAGACGGCGGAGGACAAGCTGATCCAGCCCACCTTCATCACCCGTTATCCCACGGAAGTCTCGCCCCTGGCACGTCGCTGCGATGACGATGCCTCGGTTACCGAGCGCTTCGAGCTCTTCGTCGGTGGCCGGGAAATCGCCAATGGCTTCTCCGAGCTCAACGATGCCGAAGACCAGGCCGCCAGGTTCCGGGAGCAGGCAGAGGAAAAGTCCGCCGGCGATGACGAGGCCATGTTCTATGACGAGGATTACATCACCGCTTTGGAATACGGGCTGCCGCCAACTGCGGGCGAGGGCATCGGTATCGACCGCCTGGTGATGTTGTTTACGGACTCGCCCTCGATCCGTGACGTAATCCTGTTCCCCGCCATGAGACCGGAAAAAGGGTGAATCCTCATGCATCCGGCCACGCAAGCGCTGCTCGGACAACTCAAGACCGGCAACGGCTGGCGTGAACGGCTGGAGCCGGAATTCTCCCAGCCGTATATGGAGTCGCTGGGGAATTTTCTTGCCGCCGAGGAGAAGGCCGGTAAGACCATCTTCCCTAAGGCCGCACACTGTTTCAATGCGCTGAACACCACCGTCTTCGACGATGTCTCGGTGGTGATTCTGGGGCAGGATCCCTACCACGGTCCGGGCCAGGCCCACGGGCTCTGTTTCAGTGTGCGTCCGGGCGTGGAGGTGCCGCCGTCGCTCGTGAACATCTTTAAGGAACTGAACCAGGACCTCGGCACGCCCATCCCCGATCACGGCTGTCTCCAGCCCTGGGCGGAGCAGGGAGTGCTGCTTCTCAACAGCGTGTTGACGGTGAGCCAGGGCAATGCCGGTTCCCATCGCGGGCAGGGGTGGGAGACCTTTACCGATCGCGTGATCCGTTACCTTAATGATGAGCGGGAATCAGTGGTCTTCCTGCTGTGGGGCAGCTACGCCCAGAAGAAAGGCAGTTTTATCGACCGCAACCGGCACCTGGTGCTGGAAGGGCCGCACCCGTCGCCGCTCTCCGCGTACCGGGGCTTTTTCGGCGGACGTTATTTCTCCCGCGCCAATGAGTGGCTGTCAGAAAAGGGGCTGAAACCCGTGGAATGGGGGCTGCCGGACCAGAAGGCCCTGGTCGAGCGTTATCGCCGTCAGGGGTAGGCCGGCAACGACGTATTATCCGTTATGCTTTGTCACTGGCGCCCTGTTGTTCGGGCACGCTGTAGCCGAGGGGCCTGAGGCGTACCCGTGCGGCGGGCTGATCGGCCAGGGTGACGGTTGCCTCCAATGCTTTGTGCGAGAGCACCGCCAGCATATGGCATTCACCTGCTTCCGTGGCAATACAGTCCGTGATGCTGCCAAGCTTGCCGCCGTCCTCATCCACCAGCGGGTCGCCAATCACCGGGGTGCTGTCCACGAAGGTGGCCTCCAGGCGGAAGAGGCTCTTCTTGAGCTGCCCGAGATGGTGCATCCGTGCAATGACTTCCTGGCCCGTGTAACAGCCTTTGGTGAAGCTCACGCCGTTAATGACATGCAGGTTGAGGTTAAGCGGGATATACGCTCCCACGGTTTCCGGTGAGAGGGTAGTAAGGCCGCTCTGGATTTCGGTCAGACGCCAGGCCGAGCCGGGCATATGGCGCACTCCGGCGTCACTGACATCCGCCTTTTCCCAAAGCTCGAACCGCGGTGTGCCATCGGCGAGGGGCAGCGTTGCCACCAGGTAGCCGTAGTCCGTCCGGGCAACCTGATTGTAGGCGCTGGGCAGAGCCTCCGGGGAAACATGAGCCATGGCCGCTTCGGTGCCAACGAGGCCGGTCAGGGACCAGTTTCCGGCAGGACTCATCTCAGCTTTGAAAAATGCAAGGTATTTGCTGAGCTGGTTGCTGACATCTTCGGCAATGGCTGCGGGTAACCGCATCATGACGCAGTCTTCGGATACCCGTAGAAGACGGAACAGGGCGTAGGCCCGCCCCTTGGGATTACAGGCGGCGCCCGGCAGGCTCGTGTCGGATGTCAGCTGTTGGATATCACAGGTGACCTGGCCCTGCAGAAACCGGTCGGTGTCCGGTCCCTGGATCTCAAAGACCTGGTGGTTGTCGATAGGGGCCATGAAGGTATCCGGGAGTTTGTCCGGGGCCGTGATGCTCTGAGACGCGTTCTGCATGCTTTACCTCATCTGAAAGCCGGTCTCTGAGTGTCGTTTCGCTCCGTCTGGCGGTATCGCAGCCAGGCCGTCAGGCGACGCAGTGATTCCGGATCAGTATTGCCAAAACCGGGCCGATCACTCAACAGCAGCGTATGGTTCCTGCAGCCATCGTCAAGCCGGAGCCAGAGCCAACGGTGCGTGATTCGTGACTCCGACGCAACCCGGGCCTGGTGCCGGGTGCCCTTATTGCTGCGCGTCCACAGGCTGTCCCCGCGTACTTCGATCCCTGACAGCGTCCGTGATCCACGGAGCAGCCCCTGACGCAGAAATGCCAGGGCAGCGGCCAGTACACAGCCAATGGCCGGCGCTGCCAGCCATACGTAGTGCGTTGCGCCGGCGAGGAACAGGATAGCGGGTATCCCCCAGGGGGCCGCCGCAAGCAGTCCGATGCCGGGCGCGGCCCTGATCTCAAGATCAACCCGGCTGAACACGCTGAAGGATCAGGTCGATGATTCGGGCTAGTTCCGGATCTTCCGGGCGGCTGCGTTGCATGAACCAGGCAAAGAGATCGTTATCCTCACACTCAATCAGCTGACGATAGCGCACCTGGTCTTCCTCGGGGAGGGATGGATAGACCTCCCTGACGAAAGGAAGCATCAGGATATCCAGCTCCAGCATGCCTCGGCGGCTGTGCCATATCAGCCGCTTGTATTCGATGTCGTTCTCCATCAGTGGTTAACCATCCTGTGTTGGATGCCCCGTGCCGTCAGGCGTCGGAGGCCATGAAAGTGGTTGGGACCAGAACGGTATCCTGGGGATCCGCCAGTTTGCCCGGGTAATCCAGGTTGTAGTGCAGTCCCCGGCTTTCCCGTCGCTGGAGCGCCGAGCAGATGATCAGGTCGGCCACGGAAACCAGGTTGCGCAGCTCGAGCAGGTCATTGCTGACCCGGTAATTGCTGTAGAACTCGCGGATTTCGCTGTGCAGCATATCCACACGATGCTTGGCCCGCTGCAGGCGTTTGGTGGTGCGCACGATGCCCACATAGTCCCACATGAAATGGCGCAGCTCATCCCAGTTGTGGGCGATGACCACGTCCTCATCAGAGTCGCGCACCCGTGATTCGTCCCAGTGGGGGGCCTGTGGGGGTGCTGGGACATGGCGGATCTGCTCATTGATGTCGAGGGCCGCCGCCCGCCCGTAAACCAGGCACTCCAGCAGGGAGTTGCTGGCCATGCGGTTGGCGCCGTGAAGTCCGGTAAAGGAGGATTCGCCCACAGCATATAACTGGTTTACATCGGTGCGCGCCTGTTCATCGACCAGGATTCCCCCACAGGTATAGTGGGCGGCCGGGACGATCGGGATCGGCTCGTGCGTGATGTCGATGCCATACTCGAGGCAGCGTTCAGCGATGGTCGGGAAGTGCTCCGTAATAAAAGAAGCGGGTTTGTGACTGATATCCAGATACAGGCAGTCCGCGCCCAGGCGTTTCATTTCATGGTCGATGGCCCTGGCGACGATGTCGCGTGGAGCCAGTTCCCCGCGTTCATCAAAACGGTCCATGAAGCGGCTTCCATCCGGGAGCAGCAGATGGCCGCCCTCGCCGCGGACGGCCTCACTGATCAGGAACGACTTGGCCCTGGGGTGGTAGAGGCAAGTGGGATGGAACTGATTGAATTCCATGTTGGCAACCCGGCAGCCCGCCCGCCAGGCAATGGCAATACCATCGCCAGTGGCACCATCCGGGTTGCTGGTGTAGAGATAGGCCTTACTCGCTCCGCCCGTTGCCAGTACCACAAACCGGGCCTGGAACAGTTCCACTTCCTGGGAGTCGCGGTTGAACACATAGGCGCCAACACACCGGTTGCCGGGCAGAAAGAGTTTCTTGTGGGTGATCAGGTCCAGCGCCATACGGTTTTCATAGATATGGATGTTGGCGGCGTCTCTTGCCCGCTGGCAGAGCACTGTTGATACGGCCTGGCCAGTGGCATCCGCTGCATGGATGATACGTCTGTGGCTATGACCACCTTCGCGGGTCAGGTGGAAATGCTCACCATCGGAGCGGGTGAAATGGACTCCCTGCTGCACCAGCCACTCGATGCTTTTCTGGCCGTCATGCACGGTGCGCCGTACCGCGTCCTCATGGCAAAGCCCCGCACCGGCATTGAGCGTATCCGCTACATGGGCCTCTTCGCTGTCGGTCTCATCGAGCACCGCCGCGATGCCACCCTGAGCCCACTGTGTAGAGCCGCTGTCGAGCGTGGTCTTGCTGATGACGGCGATATCCAGGTCACTGGAGAGGTTGAGCGCTGCGGTCAGGCCCGCTGCGCCGCTGCCAATAATAAGCACATCGTGGCTGTGGAATTTGCTCATGCTGCTCCTGGGAAAGGTTGATTCGAGAGCGGGCCCCGTTATTGAACTAAAGTTTGCCCTGCCTGTCTATTTCGCTCAATGTCTACTGATACGTTCCGGTGGTCTTGAGAAGATGATTGAAGATGGTACCTTTGATCAATGTCCGCCATGATTGAACAGACTGGAACCGTGACCGGAAAAGGCAACGGGCTGCTCTACGTAAGAGTGGATCCATCCCCGGGGTGCGCGCGTTGCGAAACGGGGCAGGGCTGTGGGCAGGGCCTGATCGGCCAACTTGCCGGACAGTCGGCTCGCTTTATCCCGGTTGCGGAACCAGGGTCCGGACGCGTGGAGGTTGGCGATGCCGTGGTGCTTGGCATGGCGCCCGGAGGGCTTCTGATGGCGTCGTCACTGGTTTATCTGATGCCGTTGGGGCTTATGATGATCGCCGCACTTGGCGCAGGCGAACTCTGGCCAGGCTCGGAGGTCTTGACGGTGTTGTCGGGGCTGAGCGGCCTGGCCGCAGGTTTCCTGGGGGTTCGTTATCTGCTTCACGACGGTCGGTTTCGCGCTCAGTTTGAGCCGCGATTCCTGCGCACGGCATCCAGGCCAGCTGACGAATTGTTAACTTGAAAATTTGGATCGGGGCCACGCATCCTTTGGCGACAATCTGATTGACTGATTACAACAACTTTCATTCGCAGCATAATCCAATTCATGGAGATGGTATGCAAAAGACCCTTCGCGCTTTTTCAGTCTTTCTGGTGATGCTGGCATTCATGGCAGCCACGACTGCCGTGTCGGCCCAGTCCAGGAACGGGTTGCCCGATTTCACCCAGTTGGTGGAGGATAATGCCAATTCCGTGGTGAATATCAGCACCACCTCCAAGGTAAACCGTCAGGCGTCGCCCTTCGGCGGCGGACAGATGGAGCAGCTGCCCGAGTTTTTCCGGGACTTCTTCGAGGACCGTTTCCGGGGCAATCCGATGCCCCCGGGGCAGGAAAAGCAGTCCATGGGGTCGGGTTTCATCGTCTCTTCTGATGGTTACATTCTTACCAACAACCATGTCGTCGAGGGCGCGGATGAGATCATCGTCCGGCTCAATGATCGCCGTGAGTTGGAGGCGGAAATCGTGGGCGCGGATGCCCGTTCCGACATTGCGGTGCTCAAGGTTGAGGGTGAAGACCTGCCCGCGGCCAAGATCGGAAACTCGTCAGAGCTCGCTGTCGGGGAATGGGTTTTCGCCATCGGCTCTCCCTTTGGCTTTGACTACACGGTGACCTCGGGCATCGTGAGCGCGAAGGGACGTTCCCTGCCCCGGGACAACTATATACCCTTTATCCAGACGGATGTGGCTATCAACCCCGGGAACTCCGGCGGGCCCCTGTTCAATATGGACGGCGAGGTTATCGGTGTGAACTCCCAGATCTACACCCGTTCGGGCGGATTCATGGGCGTATCCTTCGCCATCCCGATGGATGTGGCCATGGACGTGTTTGAGCAGCTCAAGAAGACGGGCAGTGTCACCCGCGGCTGGCTGGGGGTGATGATCCAGGAGGTGAACCGGGATCTGGCGGAGACCTTTGGACTTGAGCGTCCCTACGGAGCCCTTGTGGCTGATGTGGTCCCGGATTCGCCGGCTGCCGAGGCCGGCCTCCAGTCCGGTGACGTCATCCTCGAGTTCAATGGCGAGGAGATAACCCGTTCTTCGGACCTGCCCCCGAAAGTGGGTCAGGCGGACGTCGGCAGTGAAGCAGAGCTGACCGTAATGCGTGACAAGGAGCGCCGGACGGTGACTTTCGAGGTTGCCAAGCTTCCGGAGGATGATCAGCAGGTCGCGCAGCAGCCTGACGCGGATACAGGGAATCGCCTTGGGCTGCGGGTCAAGGAGCTGCCTGAACAACTTGCCCGCGAGTGGGAGCTGGATGGCGGTGTGCTGGTAACCGAAGTCGGGCGTGGACCGGCACGCCAGGCCGGTATCCGTCGCAACGATGTGATCCGCAAGATCGGCAACCAGGGTGTGACCTCCGTCAGCGAGTTCCAGGAGGTTATTGAAAACATTCCGACGGGGCAGCCGGTCGCCGTGACCCTGATCCGCCAGGGCACCCCACGCATTGTGGCCATCCGCATTCCCGAATGAATGACGGCTACTTCCGGTGATGCGAAAACCCGCCTCTGGCGGGTTTTTTTGTGCGCCCGGCACGGGCGCACTCCTGGAGGTGAAAGTCCTCCCGTAAGCTGGCCACAGCGAACGAAGTGAAGCGCAACTGCGTGAGGGTGACCGAGCGTGGGGAGGAAGCGTGGAGCGTAAACCGTGAGCCGATGAACAAGAATCGGATACGAGGCGCTGCTGAGCAGGGCGAGCGGGCAAGAAGCCGCAAAGCTCTCGTGGCCAAGGCGAAGTGGCGTATATCCGGCGGTTGTGCGGTGAAGGAGTGTGTCCTTACCCGGGGAGATCTCGCCTTATGCCTGAAAGGGCGACGTGGTAACACGGAGCGAGAAGTCAGCAGAGGCCATAGTAGTCGCCAACACGGGACGAAGGGCTGAACGAGAAGGAGCGTCAAACGACTTGTCGATGAGTACTGTACGGCATCAGATGCCCGCACAGCGGGGCGGATCATGGAATGGGAAGGTGAAGCCTTGCCAGAAATGACCAGCGATGAAACAGCACTCCCGCGACAGGAAGCGGAGGGCGCAGGGCGAGACCTGCTGGAGCAGGCATTCGCACGAGAGAACATGCAGCGGGCATGGAAGCGCGTAAAGGCCAACAAGGGCTCTGCAGGTATCGACGGTCGGGATATTAACCAGACAGCCGAGCACCTGCGATGGGCCTGGGCGGGACTTCGCCAGCAACTGCTGCAAGGCACCTACCGGCCACAGCCTGTGCGCCGGGTAGGCATCCCAAAGTCGGATGGAAGTGAGCGTGAATTGGGTATTCCCACCGTGACCGATCGCCTGATTCAACAGGCACTGCTGCAAGTGCTGCAACCTCGGATCGATCCCACCTTCAGCGAACACAGTTACGGCTTCCGTCCGGGCCGACGCGCCCAGGACGCGGTTGTGGCTGCGCAGCGCTATGTCCAGCAAGGCCGCCACATTGTGGTGGATGTTGACCTGTCGGCGTTCTTCGATCGGGTCAACCACGACATCCTGATTGACCGCTTAAGCAAACGCGTGGATGACACCGGTGTTATCCGGTTGGTCCGGGCGTATCTGAATGCGGGAATCATGGATGGCGGTGTGGTCATTCGACAGAGACAGGGGACACCGCAAGGCGGACCGCTGTCACCACTGTTGGCCAATGTCATGCTGGACGAGGTGGATCAGGAGCTGGAGCGTCGAGGGCACCGTTTCGCCCGTTACGCCGATGACTGCAACGCCTACGTGCGCAGTCACAAAGCTGGCGAACGAGTGATGAGGCTGCTGCGCCGCTGCTATGAGAAACTGCGCTTGACGATCAACGAATCCAAGAGCGCGGTGACCAGTGTGTTCGGCCGCAAGTTTCTCGGCTATGCCTTATGGCAGTCGAGTGACGGGAGCGTTCGTCGCGCGGTCTCGGCGAAAGCGTTACAGACGTTCAAGCTGAGGATTCGGCAATTGACCCGCCGCAATGGCGGGCGCAGCATTGAACAGGTGGTGGTGGTTCTACGACGCTACCTGCTGGGATGGAAAGCCTACTTCGGGCTGGCGCAAACGCCACGCATCTGGCGATCGTTGGATTCGTGGATACGTCGACGCCTGAGGGCTCTACATCTCCTCCAGTGGCGACGGGGCAAGACGATACACCGAGAGCTGCTGCGCCTTGGCGCGAGTGATCGCGTTGCGCAATCGGTGGCGGCACTGAGTCGTCGCTGGTGGCACAACAGTATGTCTGCCATTCACAATGTGCTTACGATTGCCTACTTCGATCGACTGGGCGTGCCACGTCTCTCATAACCTCAACTTCTCGAACCGCCCGGTGCGGACCCGCTTGCCGGGTGGTGTGGGAGGGGCGGAGCCAGGTGGCTCCCTCCTATCCCGATTTGTGGTAAT
>Ga0306913_100656_pt1 | contig 10987 bp, 5 predicted proteins | sample AntDeeMetagen680_FD_190404 | JGI IMG/M metagenome (GOLD analysis project Ga0306913, IMG submission 190404) | Saline lake microbial communities from Deep Lake, Antarctica - Metagenome #680 (v2) (version 2) | ecosystem: Environmental > Aquatic > Non-marine Saline and Alkaline > Saline | place...
TTTTAGATATTGATACAGAAAATATTGATAAAGCGGTAACGAAAAAAGACAGTGGCGTGCAAGGAATAATAAAAAAGAATGGTGAATTTATCGTCCTTGTTGAGCCTTATATATAAACGGGTTTAATCCCCTGTATTCCAATACAGATGGTTCTACTGTCGATACACGCATCATTGTGAAATCGACCTACATATTGTACGGGAAAACTGGACAAGAATTAACAGGTCAGTCTGGATACCCAGAGCGCCCACAATCCTCGTCATCCTTCGTTGTTTCACTGAATAATGAAAGTTCATCAACGAACTTTGGTAACAGTGATGCAGAAGGTGACACAGATAATACCGTAGATGTCGGTATTGGCAATTCATAATTGCGCAGATAAATAATTGATAAACGGTACATCAACAATTTTTACGGTAATAATTACACTAACAAGAGTTTCGACTTGTGAGGTTGGTTTTAAACCAATGGTACGCTTATTTTAAATACATTACCGCACGGCTCATTATCTGATATCTCTATATTTCCACCCATTGCTGTTACAGACCAATATATTAACCACAATCCAATCCCATCATTATGTTCTAATGGTGTTTCACTTCCAGATTTTATAATGCTCCATGCGGATTCTGATATATTTGATTTGTTATCAATTATTTCTACAGATAATGAATTATCTTCTTTTTGCCTAATTTTGATATCAACTTTAGAAATGTCTTTATCATTATTTACGACGGCTCGGTTTATAGCTTCACCAAATGCAATTTGGAATATATTCCCATATTTAATGTTTTTATCTCCACTATATTCAATATCCATCGATATATTCGTGTTTCTCATATCTTGATAAGGTAAGATAGTATTCCTAAGAGAATCTATTGATATAGAATTTGGTTCTTCATAACCATGAATAAGACTTCTAATACTAGTCATTTTATTGCTAATTTTATTCATAGATTCTGTCCTATTTTGAATAGTTTCTATTGCGTTCTTTTGTTGTTCAGAATCGGCATCAACACTTAACATATCCGTATACCCTTCAATTACATTAATAGATGAACGTAGATTATGACGAAGAACCCGATTTAGAACATCTAAAACTTGATTATTGAGTTTTTCTTGTGTGATGTCTTTTTGAATAATCATGTATTTTTCAATATCATCATTTTTGTTTTTGATTGGTGTTATTGTTTGTTCCACATGATATAATTCCCCATGTTTTTTACGATATATAATTTCACCATTCCAACCCATATTTAAATCAAATTTATCATATTGACTAATATTAGATTCATCTGGTTCTATAATAGTTATTTTTTCACCAATCAATTCCTCTTCTGAGTACTTTGTTAAATCTTCGAATGATTGATTTATGTATTCAATATTCCAATCTGTATCTGTGACAAGCATAGACTGTTCTGATGCTTCAACATATTTCTCAAAAACATTTTTTTCTTTTTTATGTTTTTTTAAGTTTGAAATATCTTCTTGAAATCCAATATAATGCGTCAATTCATTATTTTCATCATATATTGGACCGAGTGTGATTCTGTTCCAAAATTTTGAGCCGTCTTTTTTATAATTTTGTATTTCAACAGTAACGGTTTCTTCATTATTTATCGCATTACGCATTTTTGAAGTGGGCTTATCTCGCGTATCTTTTCCTTGTAGAAAACGACAATTTTGACCAATAGTATCACGTCTTTCATAACCTGTAATATCTATAAAACCGTCATTAACATATATGAGAGGGTCATCATCGAGTGTTATATCTGCAATAGTAATACCTACGGGGGCTTTATTCATAGCATTATTTTTTAATGAATTTAACCACCCAGTATCTGTTTCTGATATGTTAATAAATAATGTTTTAATTTCTGATTTATGTTCTGATTCTAAAAAAGAACTTACGGCAATAACAGTGACTTCTTCATCATTTACGGTTTTTAATTTAATTTGTAGACCTAATTTATCTTCTGTTGTTTTTAAATCATTGACTTGTTTATGAAATAGATTTTTGTAGTCATCAAGAATATAATCATTAATTGATTTTCCTTGTATGTCATTTGATGATTCAACTCCTATGAGATTACAAAAATTATCATCTACGGTATGTATTTTATCATTTGAATGAATAATTATACCACCAGATGTTTCAATGTTCATTGTATATAATTATATTTATTAAGATATAAACGTTTGGTTTATCTAACGTATTTATAATTTATATTAAATATATAAATATTTAGTTATAGTTTAATCCTGTTCTCATATATATATAAATATTTGACCTTGTAGGTCATTAGTTATGTAATCAATGAATTTAAAATTATATAAATATAAAAATAAGGGAATATCTCCAGCTATAGGTGTAGCTCTTTTAGTAGCTATAACTGTTGCACTTGTTGTCTTAGCCAGTGTAATTGTATTGAATATTGAAGATGGAACCGAAACAAATTCAGCAGAAGCAAGTATTGATTTTACACAAACAAGTAGTGGTATAAACGTACAAGTTGTTTCGAATACAAATGTAGATGAATTTAAAATATTATTCCCTGATGGGACGGAAACGATTTTATCTGGAAATGTAGTAGTTCTCTAAATCTTGTCGGACCAGAAGGAAGATATTCCGTTGTAGCTATAATGCCGGACGGTGAAGAACAAGTTCTTGCAACAAAAACAGTTGAAGGATTAGATTATAGTGGTGTTTTCGTTGTTCTACAAGATGAAGAAGAAGGTGAAGTTTATGCTCGTTTAGCAAGCAAATACCATAATATAGATGATTATAATTTAAATTTAGAAGCTCAAAATAATGAAGATGAAGATGTACTTTTAAATAGTAATTATCCTATATTTAATAATTATTTAGTATCTAATGGATTGGTTTCAAATACAGATAGTAATTCTACAAAAAAGAGGGTATTCAAATTAATAAGTATTAGTGTATTTTCAGATTCCATAAATTCAGAAGAAGATATTGCAGCTATAGGTGAAACAATAGCAATTCATGATATGGTTAATCTTTTTGTGAAGGAGACCGATTGATTTTAGAAGATTCTAATTCTGGTGATGAATTAACGAGTGAAGAAATAACTATTAATAGTGATTGTGGAGAACTTCGAAAAGTTGCAATATATGACGGTGGTAAAATTACGGCAGTAGAACTTATAAATTTGTGGAATCAAGATTTAAATTATTTTGTATTCCAATATGATGGACAACCACAGCCTAAGTTACCCACATCTCCAGCACCAATAGATGAAAGAGACGGCATAGATATTAAAACGACAGTTGTAGATAATGAAACGGGTGAAGCTATAGAAAATGCAAACGTTGTAATAGGTGATATAAGTCAAAAAACCAATTCAGATGGTGAAACGATTTTCACTAATATCGACCCCGGCGTAGAATTAAGTAATCAGGGAAATGAAATTGGTGCTGTAGCATATAAACCGGGATATTTACCATCTCCTGTTAGAACTGTGCCTGTTGATGGTACGTGGACAAACCCACAAGAAGAAGAATTTAGACTTGATGTTTTTGAACCTGAATCACCATCTCAAAAAAACGGTAATATATCACCATCAAATTCTGTAAGAGTACCTGTATCTAGTGGTAGCGGTGGTGGTGGTACTGTGGTGGGTGGTGGTGGATTTACAGGTAGTAGTGGTGGTGGCAATGGATATTCATGGAGTGGTGGAAGTAGTAGCGGAAGTAGTGGTGGATTTTATTCTAGCAGTGGTCAGACACCTATAACATTTAGTAGTAGTACACCAATTTCACAACCATCCACATCTACATTTACTATACCTCAACCAGAAAGATTATTCAATATTATTGAAATAGATGATAGTTTAATTCCACAGGGAGAAGATTTCTTAATTCGTACAACAGTAGGTTCAACAATTAATAAATCACTAACAGATTCTGTAGAAATATATAAAATAGAATCATCTGAAGAAATAAGTGATATTACAAGTGATAATCTTATAGGTTCTGAAGATATTACAATTCCCAAAAATAATACAATAACAAATGAACAAAATTTATCTATTAATACAATAGGTGAATATACCATATATGTTTCATTAAAAGAATCAGATAAATACAAAGTAGCTGGTACTCTTGATGTTTTTGATGCTAATCGTGAAAATGCGTCTATAGAGGATGGTTCAATAACGCCTAAGAATGCAGGTACAGATGAAAATGTAACTGTTGAAATTAATAGAACAAATATAAATTTTGAAGGTGCTGATGGGGTAAAAGTAGATATATTTGAAAACGGAATTAGAGTTGCAGAAGGTGAAGTTATGAATAAAGCAGATTCTAATCTAGTCGGAAATGAGAAAAATAAGTTAACATATATTAAATCTTATCCACAGCCACAGTATGTTCAATATCATGCAGGAATCCAAGAATCTCAAGATGTTAAATTACTGGATACGCGGATTATATCAAATGAAATTCAAAACGATGATATATCCGAATTTATAGCAAATGCAGAAATTATAAATAGAGACACAATTTGTAAAACAGATACATATACAAGTGACCAGTTTGATTGTGAAGTAACAATTGGAAATCATAACCCATTAGATTTCTCAGCAGAAAATAGTTCATTTACAGATTCAAATGGAAACCCATTAGATATGAATTATACATGGATTATGGGTTCAGAAAGAACCATTTCAATTAATGACAAATCTGAAATTGTATCTCAAACATTTGAAGATGACACAGTTCATTTGGTTGAATTTAGAGCATCTACTACTATTAATAAGAAAACGTATGAAAAACGCGTTCCATTTATGATAAATGCTGTTTCTGAAGATAATACAAATGAAACGACGAATACTGAAGATAATAACGCTATCGGTGATTTCTCTATTGAATTACAAATGAATACATCATATGAAGTTGGTGAAAATATAAAACCTGTTGTATATGTTAGTAATTTAACAAAATCTGAAATTTCCAAATACACATGGGAATTTGATTCGGATGGTGAATACAATACAAATACAAATACAACAGCAAAATATTATTCTAATTCAGGTTCGCACACTATAACAGCCACAGTGACAGCCAAGGATGGTTCTACAAAAAATACGTCGATACAATTTGATGTTACTGGAGATGATGCTACGCTTGTTGATAATAATTTACAATCAGCAATTGATAATGCAAATTCAGGGGATACATTAGTTGCATCGGGTGAAATATACAATGGTGTAACAATCAATAAACCATTAACAATACTTACAGATAATCGTTCTACAATAGATGGAACAATTGATATTACAAGTGACAATGTAACATTAGATGGTTTTGATATAACTTCTCGTGTAAATACGCGAAATGAATATATTAAATTATCTAACTTAAATATATCAACAAATAATTGGGGAATTGTAATTTATAATAGTAACACAGAACTAACAAATGTTACAGCTAAAAGTACATCTAGAGGAGCTATTACTGTACAAAGTAATTCTACTAATGTTACACTAAGAGATACAACTGGAAAAACATCAGTTTCAGGTGATAGTGGACTAAGACTTCAAGGAAATACAGAAACGGTAGTATCTGGTGGGAATTATGAAGCAACAAAATGGAATGCACTAAGTGTTACTGGGGGTGGTGCTATACTATCCATTGGAAATACAGAATTGATTGGTTCAAGAAATTCATTTAGTTTACGTAGTGATACTAGTTTAAGTTTCAGTGATGACGTAACCGTTGAAGATGGAGATGGTATGATAACAGCAATGACTCTTGCAGCAAATCAAGGTGATAAACTAACAATAACCAAAAGTGGTATTGTTAATAAAAATACAGGGTATAAGATAAATCATATAGGGTATAATATATTTGATGGTTGGGGTTATCCAATAACGAACCCACACCCAGTATACGGTTCAAATAAAATATACACGGATGATATATCTATAGAAGGAGATTTATTTGTAAGTACAGATACGTTAATAACTCATGGTGATAACATAACGATATCTGATATTAAAATTAGGTCTACTAGCTCAAATTATGGGATTGAAACAAAAAGTAATAATGTAACATTAAACAATATTGAAATAAATAATCCGTATTCATATGTGGTTGTGAATAGAAATAATGATTTACATATTTATAATTCTGATATGTCTGGAAAATATGGTTTACATACAAATTCTGGTACGTCAGGATTAATATTAAATAATAATTACATTAATACAAATTCACGTACAGTTAGGATATTAGAAAACACAGAAAATATAGTTGTATCGAGTAATGAAATATATTCAAATAGTTACGGAATAGAAGCACGTAGTGGTAGTGAAATTACAATTATAAATAATATAATAGAATCAGACCATGATGGGATTCATACAGAGTCCAGTGGTCAATTATATATTGAAGATAATACTATAGATTCTGGTAAACATGCACTACCACAAACAGATGTAGATATTCAATTAAAAAATAATAAAATACTTAATGGAGAATTTATTTCTGGTTTAGTCACATCCGCATCTTCAGGAGATACTATAACAATATCCGATACTGTAGCATCATACGATAATGGTCCAACAATTAATATCTCTGAAACTAGTCAAAGTTTAACATCAACTAATCTATATACGCCAAATGTGACTATTGATGTAACCGAAGATGCACCAATATCAAATTACATAAGAATACACAGTAGAGATATAGAAATAAATAATTTAAATATTGAATCCACCCATAATGAATATGCTGTAGAAACATTTGCAGAAAATATCACTTTAAACAATATGGAAATTCAAAATTCAAATAATTGGAATATTGTTAGTCGTTCAAGTGGATTGACTGTATCTAATTCAAAAATGACTGGTAAATACGGTATACACATGGATGGTCAGACAACGGATACGACAATACACAACAATATTATTAATACAAATCGTAGGGCCGTCAGACCGTCAGATAATGCTAAAAGTGTTGTAGTTACCAATAATAATATTACGTCTGGAAAATACGGTATAGATGCGAATTCTGGTGTAGAAATATTTGTTGAAAATAATAAGATTCATTCAAACAATAATCCTATATATATACGCCAAAATAACGAAGCAACAATACGAGATAATACGATTACAAATAATTTAGGTAGTTTAATTACCAGTATTGACTATGTTTCTACCACAAATGATTATATTGAAGTAAAACACGATAGGATTACACATATAAACGATTCATATACAATATATCTCACAGATAATGCTGAAAATCCTGTTTTCGGTAGCACTAATATATACACAAACGGTCTTACACTAGAATTATTCAATAATACAAGAATACATAACGGCGGAGACAAAGCTATTCATCTACGTGGAGATGATATTACGTTAATTGATGGATATATAACGGGTAAACATGGTGTAGAAATGCATGGTACAGGTAATACAATACAACATACATATATTGATGCATCTGGATGGGGTCTATTGATAAGGAATTCAGACAATAATGTGTATAATTCACATATTCGTGCACAAGATGGTATTCATACAAATTCAGATTTAGCAGACATAAATATTGAAGGTAATTCGATAATATCATCAGATAAAGGTGTGAGAGCACAGTCAGGTACGACAGGAACAGTATATAATAATAACATTGATTCGAGTGGAGACGCACTAACTACAGCTAATATGGATGTACAAAATAACTATTTAGGTAAATTGGAACACGATATATCTGTATCAAATAACAGTCCAAATATTGGTGATAGCGTTTCATTCACAACAGACGTACACTCATCATTAGATGTAGATACAATTCAGTGGGAAATGGGTGATGGTACAGAATATAAATACGGCAGTTCAACGACATATTCATACGATGACTCTGGTGATATGACCGTAACTGTAACTGTTATAGATATATATGGAAATAGATTTGTTGACACAATAGAATTAGACATAAATAATACAGATGACTCTATGAGATTTAACGGTGGTGAAATTGTAATTTCTGATTCGGATAATTTGAATAATAAATTAAATAATCTTACGTCAGGAGATAGAGTCCGTATTGAATCTGGAACATATGAACCTATAGATATAACGGTTTCTGACCTTACAATTATTGCAGAAAATAACGTAACAATTACAGGGGGGCGCTCACACATATCTGCTAAAAATATATCTATACATAATATAAATTATGAAGGTGAAAGAATAGATGTAGATGATACAGGATTCAAAATTACAGATTCTCGAATTGAAAATCCATCTGGTTGGGGATTATTAATCTGGAATAGTGATACGACTGTAGAAAATAATTACATTAAATCTAAAGATGGTGTTTACGTATATAATAATAGAGATAATGTTACACTCTCTGACAATATTATTATATCTGATGGTGACCAAGCACTGCGAGCAAGAAGTGGTTCTGATGTAACATTAAATAGAAATAATCTTGTTGGAAATAATGCTGTATTAGCAAACTCTGGTAGTTCTATTTCATTTAATAATGATATATTAACAGCTAATTCGAATAAAAATATTGTCCAATCTAGTACATCTGACTATGATATAAATAATATTACTGTAAACGATGGTAAAGTGTTAGAATTTGCAACAAGAACTGCATCAACAAATGAAGTTATGACATTAAAAGATGGCTCAATTGAATTTAGTTCTGGAAATATAATACATACCAATAAAAATATATATGATAGTTCATCTGTATATTCCTCAGGATTAACTATTACGACAGATGGTTCTGCAAAAATCGGTAGTAGTTCATCATATCTTTACATGAAAAGTAATAATATGATTATAGAAAATATTGAGGTCGATGAACGAATAGAACCTGAAGGTAAAAATATTACGGTTAGAAATGTATCAATTAAATTAAAACTACCCAATATATATAATGTTTTACATATAAATTAATATATGACAAAATCTAATTTAAATATAAGTAAAAGAAATTTTCTAATTGGATTATCTAGTATATCTATTGGTTCTGGCACAATTTTATCATCATCTCAGAAAGTAGATGCTAGTATTACTGTTCAAGGTGGAATTGATAATGTTACGGCAAATACAAGCACAGGTGAGGTTTCAGATATATATTTTCCAACAGATAAATTAAGTTTTGATATATCTTGGAATAATATGACGAATCTAGACGATTCCGTTACACTAAATATATACTCAAAATTAGATTCTGACGGTGATTACGATATGATTGACACCAGTGAATTTTTATTTCCAAACGAAAAAAAATGGAAGTGTTATATTTGAAAATATATCATGGGTTGATAATAATAAATTACAAACACCATTAGTCTCATTGATACACATTCTACATTATCTTCAAATGATTTTACTGTATCAACAGATGGTTCAACGAAGGTATTTAATATGTATATACTATTTGAATTTGACCATTCTGCTTTTAATCATGAGATAGAAATACCCGTTGATATAAATATTACATTTGAAGAGACATATCTTGAATATGGTTTGCGAGATAATTTTTCTGGAACAAAACTCAATAACAGATTAAATCAAAAAGAAGGTAAATATAATACAGGAAGTATAATTTGGGATAACGCATGGTTACGACCAGATTGGACCCCTGAAACAACAGAAACATATTCGATGAACGACGGTTATATAAGCGTCACAAATAAAGATGCTAGCATAAGAGCACCTACGGTAAATGTAGATGTGACAGACGGTTTTCGAATGAAAATTGACATGCGCCATAATCGTACGCGTGGAAGAATGAATTTTGAATTAGGTAGAATTGAAGATGGAACATGGACTACGATATTTAAGATAACAAATAATGCTGGAAACAATAAATTAGCTGGTCTTGTATATATTAATGGAAATACAAATACAATTTATAGCTCTACAAGAACAACTAATGATGATACGTGGTATACTTACGAAATAAGTTATGATGGGAATACGTGGAGATTTAAGAGAAATGGTTCTACATTGGGGACAGCATCTTTTAGTACACCAAATAAAGAACCAACACATATGCAATTAAGAAATAGCGCTCATGATGGTGAAGGTGGTTTATGGAGAAATTTATATATTGATAGTGAATACTAAATTAAAATATATCATTTTATAAATAGTTATTTAACATTTTAGAGTATATTTATAACATGAATAGACGGAGTTTTATAATTGCGACAAGTGGTTTCGGTATTTTAAGCTCATTTAAAATGTTTTCTCAAAGTGCCGTGGCAGCAACATTTTCAATTCAAGAAAATGATGTATATATACCGGCAGATTCTATCTCATCACTTAATATTTCATTCTCAAATTTTAATATTAACACCGCAAATATTGATTTATCAAAACCCGTTGAAATAACGGTATCGGCTGGAAAGAAGGGAAATTCGTTAACACAAATTCACTCTAAATTGATAACTTTAGATTCTGAGTCTGAAGAAATATCTAATCAATTAATGAATTATAATCTATTAGATTCTGAAACAATACCAACAGATTTTTCTACATTATACAACGCTGGTGATTCATTTGATATTATCATAGAAGTAGAAATAAACCACGATGATGTAAACGCGCAAATAATACAAGAGGTTTTTACAGCAAATATTACCCCCATAGTTAATGGTGCGATATTTGAATGGAAAATACGTGAAGGTTCTGGAGAAACAGTTATAGATACAATTTCTAGTCAAGATGGAGTTGTAAATAATTCATTATGGATTCAAAATGAAAATTATGTCGGTGGTTATGCACTTAATAGTGACGGTAGTAACAGTGTTTCAATACCGGGGCAGTGGGGTGATTTCGGTTCTAATATGCGTAATGATTTTGCAATAGCATTAACAGTTAAAACAACAGACCGAGGTCAATTATTAGGTGGTTATGATTCATCTTCGATGAGATTAGAATTGACAACGCGTGCAGATTCTGATGTACCCGGAGATGTTCTAGGAATT
>Ga0306913_100662_pt1 | contig 10942 bp, 13 predicted proteins | sample AntDeeMetagen680_FD_190404 | JGI IMG/M metagenome (GOLD analysis project Ga0306913, IMG submission 190404) | Saline lake microbial communities from Deep Lake, Antarctica - Metagenome #680 (v2) (version 2) | ecosystem: Environmental > Aquatic > Non-marine Saline and Alkaline > Saline | place...
CAAGTCGCAGACTTCGAACCCCCTTTTGAGAAAGGGGGTTCGAAGATCTGCGAGTTGCTCGAAGGGATTTACGCGCCTCCCTCCCCGTGAGGGGGGGCGCGTAAATCCCTTCGACAAGCGCTCCGTACCCGTGAGGGAAGCGACCTCGCGGGATATGGGCAGGAGAGCGAACCTACAAAAATCCGACGGAGGACGCGTCCCTCACGGGTTTGCGTACGCAAATTACGCGCTCGGAATTGGCGTATGCGTCGTAATTGGCGTACGCCAATTACGCCGGCGGATTTGGCCCCCGTCCCGCCAGGGGCGGGGGAGGCCAAATCCGACCCAATTCCGACTCTACGAGCGAACCTACCCCCCCGAAGGGGGGGAGCGACGATCCCCTAAGGGGATCGTTCGCTCGTACGAGAAAAGGGGGGTCGAAGATCTGCGAGTTCCCCTCACGGGTCCCTTCGACCCCGTGAGGGGCGCTCCGAGTCTAGTAGCGAGTACGACTTTTTGGTTGGTAACCTAAATTTTATACTGGGGAACTCGACGTTATCAACGTCGAAATTATAAAGTGCGAAGCATCCGTTGTAATTGGCGTACTGCAATTACAACGGCGTAATAAATAAACCCCAATTACCCGACTTCCTTTTATTTGAAATCCCTTTTGGGGTGTAATTTCAATTACAATGGATGGTATAAAAAAAAACGGCTATTTGGTTTTTGTTAAAAAAATCTAAAGGAAATTAAATACCTTTTTATCTAATAAAATTCTATCTAATTTTATTAGATAAAAAGTCGCAGATTTTCAATATCTTCTATATTTTAAAATACTCCCCCTGCGTCCGTGCTCCGCCTTACCGGGCTTCTCACGGACGCAGGGGGACGGACTCGCGAGTCTCGTCTGTCGGATTTTTGTAGGTCCCTCGGATTTTTGTAGGTCTGTCGGATTTTTCCGCAGTCCGAGCGAATAGTCGGATTTGTCCGCGTTCGGACAAATAAGGGTGCGTAATTGGCGAAGACCAACCCGTGAGGGAAGCGCCACCGCTATTCGCGAGGCTAGGTTCGCGCGGAGACCGGACACACAAAAATCCTATTGTCGGATTTTTGTAGGTAGCATAAATTGCGTGCCTCCCCCCTGCGGGGGGGGCAATTTATGCGCTCGGAATTGGGTCGGATTTCGCCTCCCTCCCCCCTACGGGGGGGGGGTCAACCCGTGAGCGAGGCGCCCTCACGGGTCCGTAGGTCCCCCTCCCATATATAGGGGGTCTCCTGCCCCCCTCACGGGCCCCCTACGGGGGGTCGAGGTCGATTATTAAGCTAAAGCGTAATAAGGTAACTTATTACGGAGCGCTTGTGTCGGAATTGTCCGCCTCCCCCCTGCGGGGGGGGGCGGACAATTCCGAGCGCTTCTCTAACGGGTTGGCCCCGTGAGGGACGCCTACCTCCCCCCTGCGGGGGGGGGTAAGCGTCCTCGACCCCCCGTAGGGGGGAGGGAAGGAGGGCAGGAGAAGCGCTCAGTCGTAATTCGACCCCCCCCCTACGGGGGGAGGGTCGGGATCGCGTATTCCTAGCGCATCCCTGACGGGTTTGCCCCGTCAGGGACGCAAACCCGTCCCGCCAGGGGCGGGGGACGCGCTCGGAATTGGCGTCCCTCACGGGGCGTCGTAATTGGCCCCGTGAGGGGCGCCAACCCGTGAGGGACGCCGGCGGATTTGGCCCCCATGAGGGAGGCCAAATCCGACCCAATTCCGACTCTGCGAGCGAACCTACCCCCCCGAAGGGGGGGAGCGACGATCCCCTATATATATAAGGGGATCGTTCGCTCGCACTCGAAGGGACCCGTGAGGATCGCGCCTCCCTCCCCGTGAGGGGGGCGCGTCCCTCACGGGTCCCTTCGACCCCGTGAGGGGCGCTGCGTAATAAGCGACCTCTTTTACCAGGATCGTCTCTCCCCTGCGGGCGGGCTTCGCACGGGGGACAGACGATTCCACTTTTTAATTTTTAGGGGTAACGCGCCTTATATTTCTTTTTAAGCCTAAAAATTTTCATAGAGTATTTTTCTACTTAGAAATTATAATGAACGGTTTTGTAGGAAAGAGGAAGATCGCTTTATGTTGTCAAGCTATCCTCTCTTTTCTTTTATCGAAGATAAATTATATATAATTTTTTTTCCACCCTATATAGAAAAGGGGGGAAAAAGTCGAAGTGTTCCCCCCTATATAAATAGGGGGGAACACTTCGACTTTTCATTTAAAATTTAAGCACTATAACTAATTGATTTGTCACATTCCTTTTTCAGGTCGCACGCCCATTTTTCAAAATTTGTTTCAACAGGATTACGGTCAACCGCAATCTTAACTTTTTTTGCTTCACGTTCTGGTGAACTAATTGTCATGGGATTACTCCAAAAAATAACAATTAACAATTTTTAAATGTTTTCCTTTAGTTTTTAAAAGTCGTACTCGAAAATAGACTCAGAGCGCTTGTTACAGGACGGCCGCGGATACCCGTCCCGCCAGGGGCGGGGGAGGCCGTCCTGAGATTTTTGCGTCAGGCGCGCAAATCCCTTCGAGTAACTCGCAGATCTTCGACCCCCCTTTTTAGAAAAGGGGGTTCGAAGTCTGCGACTTGCGTCGGAATTGTCCCCCTCCCCCCTGCGGGGGGGCGGACAATTCCTAGCGCTTCCCTGACGGGTTTGCCCCCCCCCCCGTAGGGGGGAGGCACGCAAACCCGTCAGGGAAGCGACCTCTGCGAAGCGCTTAGTCGGAATTAGCCCCGTGAGGGTCGCGTATTCCGACTGAGCGCTGCCCTCACGGGTCCTTCCCTCCCCCCTACGGGGGGTCGAGGTCGCGTACCCCCCCCCCGCAGGGGGGAGGGACGCTGCATACGCCAATTCCGACACCCCGTGAGGGGCGCTCCGTACCCGTCCCGCCAGGGGCGGGGGAAGCGACCTCCCATATATAAGGGAGCGGACCTAAAGTTTTTAATATCTTCTATTAACCCCCTTATATAGGATATATAAGACGAGATAATCTTCGACTTTAATAAAATATAAAGTGGCCTATTTTTTTTGCAAATTTTATATTTGCAGGCCTCAAAGTAAACAAGTAATTTACTCTGTTTGAATTCCGTCGACGTTTTTACACCCTTTCATTCCATCCCGCGGGGTGGCATCAAAGGGTGTAAAAACGTCAAGTTCCCCGGTAAAACCTTAGTTGTTAAAGGGGAAGTTGAATTACTGCACTAAACAGTACGTTCTAGTTACAATACTAAAAGTTAACGACTGTTTTGACGCGCTTTTTATTTTTCAACTCATTAAAACATCATTTAAAAATCAAACAAAAACTTTTTACAACATTATAAAATGCCTCTATAACATATAAATTTTGTTATTTTTGTATTTAGATAAATTAATACAAATATATTATTAATAGTATACAAATAAAATTTATATATATATATAGTTAGTATACTAAAATTTTCTTTTTTGTTATTATTAACCTTTCTATTGGGGTGAAACCCCATAATTAAGTTTTTTTAACGCTCCATTAGGTTAGACCTGTACGTTGGTGACTACCTCTCGTTGTTAAACGATATAGTTAAAATGAATTACGAGTGTGAAGTAGAGGTAACCTTCTAGCTAATAATAGGTAATTTGTCGGATTTGTCCCATATATATATATATGGGACAAATCCGACAAATTACCTATTATTAGTTAGTATGCGTAATTCGCTTAATTGAAATACCCCCCTACGGAATAACTTCAGGGCGATCCTAACAAAAACTCGAAGTTTAAAATATCTTCGATATCCCCTATATATATATATGGGGGGATATTATTCGGGTTTTTCTCTCCCCTTATATATATATATAATATATATTATTATAGAAAAGGGGAAGAAAAATTTTATTGACGATGTTTTCCTATATGTAGGAAAACATCGTCGATCCCGTCCCCCCTCGGATATAAGGGGGGGACATTTCTACTATAGGGATTTTGTCACGGTATATAATTTTCTTTAGGTCCCCCTCAAGGGTCTCCTGCCCTCCTTCCCTCCCCCCGTAGGGGGGTCCCCGTGAGGGGGTCGCTTACCCCCCCTTCGGGGAGGGACGCGCCGCCCCAGCGTCCCTCACGGGTAAGCGCTCGGATTTTTGTAGGTCCGCTCTCCCCCCGTAGGGGGGTCCCCGTGAGGGGGTCGCTTACCCCCCCTTCGGGGAGGGACGCGCCGCCCCAGCGTCCCTCACGGGTAAGCGCTCGGATTTTTGTAGGTCCGCTCGCAGAGCGAACCTACAAAAATCCGACGGAGGACGCGTCCCCCGCCCCTGGCGGGACGGGTTTGCGTCCCTCACGGGGCAAATTACGCGCTCGTAATTGGGTCGGACCCAATTCCGAGCGCATAAATTGCCCCCCCCCGCAGGGGGGAGGGACGCAATTTATGCGACCTTCGCTCCCATATATATGGGAGCGAACCTACAAAAATCCGACGTAGGTCGCATAATTTGCCCCGTGAGGGACGCCAACCCGTGAGGGATGCGCTAGGAATTCGCGATCGCGACCCTCCCCCCGTAGGGGGGGGGGCGAATTACGACTGAGCGCTTATCTTGCCCTCCCCCCTACGGGGGGTCCCCGTGAGGGGGTCGCTTCCCTCACGGGTTTGCGTCCCTTCCCCCTACGGGGGGGGGCAAACCCGTGAGGGAAGCGCTAGGAATTGTCCGCCCCCCCCAGGGGGAGGGGGACAATTCCGACGCAAGTCGCAGACTTCGAGCAAGCGCTCCGGACCCGTCAGGGATGCGACCTTCGCACTAAAGCGTAATAAGGTCGCTTATTAAGGAGCGCTTGTTCCCCGCCGGGGGCGGGGAACAAGCGCTCCTTAATAAGCGAGTACGCAAAAAAGTTACCAAACCGAACAAATTAATTCTCCACCCATTTTTTTAAAACGGGCTTCTCGATCCGTCATAATACCCGTTGGTGTTGAAACAATTACAATGCCAGTACCTCCTAAAATACGTGGAATTTCTTTCGTATTTGCATAAATACGTAGACCCGGTTTACTAATACGTTTAAGATTAGTGATACAAGATTCTTTTGTTTTACCACGATACACTTGTTTCGAACGGTATTTTAAACGTATAATAATGTCATTGGATTCTAATGACATTTGAAAACCTTGAATAAATCCTTCTTTTTCTAAAATATGTGCTATTTCTAGATTTAGTTTAGTGTGTGGTACAACAACATTAGATTTTTTAGCTAAGCAAGCATTTCTAATGCGTGTAAGCATATCACTTATACTATCATGAATAAAACCTCGCGTTAATGATGTAATCATTTTATATTGTCGGCTTCGCCGGTAAATTTTTTTATTATTCGTTCTATATAAGTTAGTAACTAACTAGAAAACTCTACATAGTAAGTGATAAGCTTCCTTTGTAAGAGGTGTGCGCTAATTCCGAGTAGGTAAGCAGATGGCATATTCTGGAGCGCCCCTCACGGGGAGTCGGATTTTTTTCGCTTACGAGGTACCCCCCGACAGGGAGGTACCTCCGCTCCCATATAAATGGGACCTACTAGCAATTTGCCTCGGTAGCTTAATTGGGTCTAATTTGGTGCTTATTTATCCCCTCGGAAGAGGGAAAAATCCGACCAAATTAAGGGACCTCCGCTCTGCGACCTCTGTGGTATTTTTGCGTAGTCTGAGCGAATAGCCCCGCTATTCGCTCGGCTAGGTTCGCTCGTAAAGTCTTAATTGGCGTCCCTCACGGGGCGTCGGAATTGGGTCGGATATAGCCTCCCTCACGGGTCAACCCGTGAGGGAGGCTATATCCGACCCAATTCCGAGCGCATAAATTGCCCCCCCCCGCAGGGGGGAGGGACGCAATTTATGCGACCTTCGCTCCCTTATATAAGGGAGCGAACCTACAAAAATCCGACACTAGGATTTTTGCGTCCGTCCTCGCGAAAAGCCCCGCTATTAGCGATGCTAGGTTCGCGAGGAGAGTCGTAATTGGGGCGGACCCGTCCCGCCAGGGGCGGGGGAGGCCTCCCCCGCCAGGGGCGGGGGAGGCCTCCCCCGCCCCTGGCGGGACGGGTCCGCCGGCGTCCCTCACGGGTTGGCGGACGCCAACCCGTGAGGGAGACGCATACGCCAATTCCGAGCGCATAAATTGCGTGCCTCCCCCCTGCGGGGGGGGCAATTTATGCGACCTCCGCTCCCTTATATATGGGACCCGTGAGGGGGACCTACAAAAATCCTAGCGCTCCTTTATAACCGACCTCTGTCGTAATTTGCCCCCCCCCCTACGGGGGGAGGGTCGCGATCGCGAATTCCTAGCGCCTCCCCCGCCAGGGGCGGGGGAGGCGACCTACCAGGATCGTCCGTCCCCCCTGCGGGCGGGACGGACGATTCGACTTTTCGTGGTAAGGGGAACTTGCAACGAAAATTTATTTAAAAGGTAGACCAAATTCTTGTAAAAGACTTAAACCTTCTTCTTGTTTTGTTGCTGTTGTTACGATCGAAATATCCATACCACGTATTTGATCAATTTTATCATATTCAATTTCAGGGAACATTAATTGTTCTTCTAACCCTAAACTATAATTACCTTTTTTATCAAAACTTCTTGGATTAATACCTTGAAAATCGCGTACACGAGGTAATGCTAAATGTATTAATCGGTCTAAAAAACCATACATACGATTACCACGTAAAGTAACAGCTACACCAACAGGCATTTGTTCTCTTAATTTAAAACTAGCAATTGCTTTTTTAGAGCGTGTAATAACTCCTTTTTGACCAGCAATCATACCTAATTCTTTTAAAGCTGAATCCACCATTTTTTGGTTTTGTGAAGCACTACCTATACCACGATTAATTACAATTTTTTCAATTTTAGGAACTTGATGAATATTTTTGTATTGGAATTTTTTCATAAGTGTTGGAACAACTGTTTCAACATATTGCTTTTTCAATCTTTGTGTTTGTGTCATATTAAATTTTTTAAATCTGAAAGTGAAGCGAATCAATTTTAGTTTTAATGCAAAGTTTTCCCCCATAGCAGGGAACTTTGCACTATATTTAGAAATAGAAAAATATATTATATAAACTATATAAACTATATAAACTATATAAACTATATAAACTATATAAAAGTCGAAGTTTTAAATATCTACGAGCGGACCCCTCACGGGACCCGCCGGTACCGGCGGACGGAGTCTCGTCCGTTGGTTTTAGGTAGGTTCGCGAGTAGAGTCGTAATTATGGAGCGCCTCCCTAACGGGTTTGCCCCGTGAGGGACGCAAACCCGTTAGGGAGGCGTCCTCCGTCGGATTTTTGCTGCGTCTGAGCGAATAGCCCCGCTATTCGCGAGTACCCGCGTAATTGGCCAGCACGACCCTATACAAATAGGGTCGTGCTGGCCAATTACGATGCAGACGCCAATTACGACACGTATGCACCGTCCCATTTATATATGGGGCGAAATCCGACCCCATTACGACTCCCCCCAAAGGGGGAGCAAAACTACCCCCCCCCCCTTTTTGGGGGGAGCGAATCGCGAGTCTATTCGCGAGTACGATAAAAATATAAACTATTTCAATTATACTTAACTATTGATTAAACACAAAATCAACTACTAAAATTGATAATTGTGAGCTTTTCACTTTATTTTTTTTGACTCATCTTTATTAGGTAATTAACCTACATTGTTAGTTTGTAAAAAAATTATAAATGGAATTTATAATAACAGTTTTTATTATTAAAACTAGAAATTAGTATTATAATACTTCAGGGGCTAAAGATATAATTTTTGTAAAATTACGATCTCTTAATTCACGAGCAATTGGTCCGAAAACACGAGTACCTCGTAAATTTCCTTCTTTATTAATAATAACGGCAGCGTTATCATCAAATTTAATATTCATACCGTTAGGTCTACGAATACCTTTTTTAGTACGCACTATAACTGCTCGTACTACATCGGATCTTTTCGTTGGCATATTAGGAATTGCATCTTTTACAACTGCAATTATCGTGTCACCTATATTACCCGAACCAGATCCTAAAACACGAATACACATTAATTTGCGTGCACCGCTATTATCTGCTACATTTAAATACGATTGAGGTTTGATCATAATTGATATTATATATATATTTAATAGTATTTGGTTATTGACACCCTTTTTTTTTTCAATAAAATTCTATATCGTGACAAAATTCCTATATAGGAATTTCCCCCCTCTTATATCCGCGGGGGGACGGGTTCGACGATGTTTTCGTGTACTCGCGACGATCCCCTTAGGGGCCCGTGAGGGCGGCGCTCCCCCCCTTCAGGGGGGTAGGTTCGCACCCCCTTTGGGGGGAGTCGGAATTGGGTCGGACCCGTGAGGGAGGCCCCCGTGAGGGGGCCTCCCTCACGGGTCCGACCCAATTCCGAGCGCGTAATTTGCGTCCCTCACGGGGCAAACCCGTCAGGGACGCGTCCTCCGTCGGATTTTTGCGTCCGTCCGAGCGAAAAGTGCGAAGCGTCAGGTCGCTTATTACGGAGCGCCCCTCACGGGGCGCTCCGAGTCTATTAGCGAGTACGATAAAACTCGTATTCGCGAATAGAGGTGACGGCGCAAAAAGAAGAGTGTCGGATTTTTGTAGGTCCACTCCGCTGAAGTCGGATTTGTCCGCGGACAAATCGGACTTCAGGTCGCTTACCCGTGAGGGACGCTAAAGCGTCCCTCACGGGTAAGCGACCTCTGTCGGAATTCGCGATCGCAATCGCGAATTCCTAGCGCCTCCCTGACGGGTTTGCCCCGTCCCGCCAGGGGCGGGGGAGGCGACCTACCAGGATCGTGCTGGTAGCAGAGTGGACGATTCGACTTTTTAGCGAGGGGTTTTATGCTTCCTTAGTTGAGCCCTTTTGTTGACAAAAGGGCTTAAGATATGTGTGCTTAGGTTAACTTATTTAGGATGATGCACAAATGCTCCACTTTAACGTAATCAAATAAAGAATATCCCTACAGGAGGCTGTAAAACAGACCGTAGCTATTTGCCCTTAGGGGGTTATACTTACGTTAAAAATAAATTTATTGTAATAATTTACAGTATGTAACTATGTAATTATGTAATTACCAAATACTAAGGAGAAAGATAAAAACAAAGCAGGTAAGTTGACAACTTATAATTTTTTATAAAGTGTATAGGGTTCATCGAGGGTAATGTCTTACTCCACCTTAAGGTTGCACAGTTGCGCGGAGCTAAGGTCGCGCCTAGGCGATTATAGCAGACGCTAAACGCACGCCGGAGCGCTTGCGGAGGGTTTTTTGTTGGTCCTGACTTCGTCTAATTGGGTCGGATTTGTGCTACGTTGAAAACCGAACCAACCCGTGAGGGACGCGTCATTTGAAAAATCCGAAAATGACCCGTGAGGAGGGCGCACGCCAATTTCTACGCTTGCGCTACGAACAAATACTAAATACTATCTAGGCGTCCGCTCATTTGCATTAAAAAGTCGAATTTTTAAATATCTACGAGCGGACGAGACTCAAGAGTCTCGTCCGCTCTGTCGTAATTCGCCCCCCCCCCCTAAGGGGGGAGGGTCGCGATCGCGAATTCCTAGCGCCTCCCCCGCCCCTGGCGGGACGGGTGTGCCCCCCCCCGTAGGGGGGAGGGAAGCAAACCCGTCCCGCCAGGGGCGGGGGAGGCGACCTAACAGGATCGTGGCCCCCCCCTGCGAAGGGACGCACGATTCGATATTTAAAATCTTCGAGTTTGTCCCCCCGCGGATATAAGGGGGGAAATACCTCTATAGAGGTATTTTGTCACGGTATATAATTATCTTTAGGTTCGCTCTCCTGCCCCATAGGTCGCTTATTACGCTAAAGCGTAATAAGGTCGCTTACCCGTGAGGGACGCTTTAGCGTCCCTCACGGGTAAGCACTCGGATTTTTGTAGGTCCCCCTCACGGGTCTCCTGCCCCCCTCACGGGCCCCCTACGGGGGGTCCCCGTGAGGGGGTCGCTTACCCCCCCTTCGGGGAGGGACGCTTTAGCGTAATAAGCGCTCGTATTTTTGTAGGTCCGCTCTCCCCCCCCGTAGGGGGCCCGTGAGGGGGGCAGGAGAGCGAACCTACAAAAATCCGACGGAGGACGCGTCCCCCGCCCCTGGCGGGGGACGCGCTCGGAATTGGGTCGGATTTCGCCTCCCTCACGGGTTAACCCGTGAGGGAGGCGAAATCCGTAGGTCCGCTCTCCCCCCGTAGGGGGGTCCCCGTGAGGGGGTCGCTTACCCGTGAGGGACGCTTTAGCGTAATAAGCGCTCGGATTTTTGTAGGTCCGCTCGCAGAGCGGAGCTCTCCTCGCGAACCTAGCCTCGCGAATAGCGGGGCTAGTCGCGAGGACGGACGTCCGAGCAAATAGCCCCGCTATTCGCGAGTACCAGCGTCCCTCACGGGTTGTCCTGCACGACCCTATTTGTATAGGGTCGTGCAGGCAACCCGTGAGGGACGCTGCATACGCCAATTCCGACTCTCCGAGCGAACCTAGCCTCGCGAATAGCGGGGCGATTCGCTCGGACGGACGCAAAAATCCTAGCGCTTATTACGCTTTAGCGTAATAAGCGACCTTATTACGCTTTAGCGTAATAAGCGACCTTATTACGCTTTAGCGTAATAAGCGAGTATACGAAATTTCTTCTACAAGGGGATCGTCGCGAGTACCAGCGTCCCTGACGGGTTGTCCTGGACCCCCTATACAAATAGGGTCGTCCAGGACAACCCGTCAGGGACGCTGCATACGCCAATTCCAACTCCCCCCAAAGGGGGAGCGAACCTACCCCCCCCACCCCTTCGGGGGGGAGCGAAGAGCGAGTTTACTCGCGAGTAGCAAGTCTACTCCCGAGTACGCTAAAAAGCAATCCGTCACAAATTTAGTTTTTATCTTTCTCAATTTTTCATTCTTCAGTTTTAT
>Ga0306913_100665_pt1 | contig 10916 bp, 13 predicted proteins | sample AntDeeMetagen680_FD_190404 | JGI IMG/M metagenome (GOLD analysis project Ga0306913, IMG submission 190404) | Saline lake microbial communities from Deep Lake, Antarctica - Metagenome #680 (v2) (version 2) | ecosystem: Environmental > Aquatic > Non-marine Saline and Alkaline > Saline | place...
CCCTGTGCAAACTTGGCACGATTTTTTCCCTGTACAAACTTGGCACAAATCTTTCCAACCAAAAACCATGCCAGCTTTCAGACGAACCGAAATGAACCGTTTAACGAACCGTAAAACGAACCGTAAAAAGTAGTTGAAATTTCCAACCGCTTTATGTATCATTTGTTTTGTCGGTAACTTTTACCAAACCCAAAACTAGAAAGGTGTTTTAAAATGTCTAAATCAGAAGTTAGCCAAGAAGAAGTAACACAATCTGTAGCCGATCAACTGGCGCAAGAATCCGAAACCCACACTACAACCGTTAAGGTTAAGCACACGTTGATTAAGTTCTTCAGTGAAGAACTGAATACCGTTGAAGAAGTTTCTGTAACCGGCAAACTTTCGGTTCCAGAGTGCCAGAAGTTCGTTAAAGAAATGAACTCTAAAAACGTTTACATTCTTAAAGAAATGGCAACCGAAACTTTCGATGTTAATACTGTTGCTTTGATGCAACTAAAAGGGGGTAAATAATTATGTCATTTGCAAAAAAGAACAACTCGAAAAACGAGAAACTTTTTAACTTCACTATTCCAGAAGGGTTTGATTATAAAAACTTGAAACAGTTGGTTTCTGAGTATGGCGCTGACCAGATTCACATGGTTAACGCCCTATACATCAACACAAAAGGTAAGTATGGGGATGCTCCTGTAATCGCTACAGATAACGAACTGGTTAACGCGCCTCAACACTTAGTCAATACCGTTAAAGATATTATGAAAGACGGTGAAAGCATTTCAACCATTAACAACGGTTACGCGGGTTTCAAAATTTACCCATACGAAAATAAGTATGGTTTGTGTTACGGTTTGCAATGGGTCGATATTGACGAAAAACCCGCTAAAAAAAAGTAGTTGAAAACCAACCGGAAATCATAGAAGATTTTGATGATGATATTCCATTTTAAATAGGGTAATTAAGGGGCTGAAATTAGCCCCTTTTTTATGCTTGCTTTTCAGGTCAAAAACAACTATATTTAAACCATGCAATAAAGCATAACCGAAAGGGGTTCAAAATGTTCATTTATAATATCTGTAATGACTATTCTCTAGAACTAGCAGACGTTGAAGGTATTAAAGAAATAAGAAAAAACAACGTTTTCACTGCGACGAAAGGCAATGTAAACCACAAACCCTGTATTTGGTGGCGTAACCGTTGGTCTGAATTGGTAGCCGTTGAAGTTGATGATAATAGTTTAGATGGTTATGTAATCGGAATGACATAAAAAACAAGGGGCTAATTTAGCCCCTTTTTTAATCATTTCAGAATGTTATTAACCCTGTTTTGCACTTCTAAATAATCATCCCCTAACAGTCTTTTTCGTTCCATACCATCCCCATAATCACCCATTAGAACCCCCTTAGTGAGACGTTTAAGGCGGGTTTCATTTGTTGGTACACTAACCCCTTGTAGGTTTATGTAACCGCTAATAGCAGGGCTTGCGGCTTTCAGGTAGCGTGTTTTTACAGTGTTCTGATAGTTGCCTTCAATTACTTTTAGATAATCCCCTGTAACTTCTGCAACAATTCCAACATGGTCTAACGTCCCGTCTGTAAACCAGTCATAAATAATTAAATCCCCTTCATTGATACCGCTTGAACCCTTAACAAACGTTTTCCATTCTTTAGCTATTTTAACTTGTTCAAAAACTGAAACCTCAAACGGGAAATTATCTTTATTAAACCCTGCTTTATGGGCAACTACACTGGTAAACATAGCGCACCAATTATCTTCGAATTTCATACTATACCGGCGCGACGGTTTAACAAGAGAAACGCAATTTTCATTGTAGTAACTAATCAACTCCCGCTTTTGAGAATCACCCGCTTTCAAATACTTTGAACCAATATCAACCAAATTTCTCATTTAATTATAACCCCGCTTTGCAATAGAGAAATGATATTCATTTTCTCGTTTAAAGTCGCTTCACATTTCAAGTTTATTTTCTCAACTTCAACAAACCCTGAATTACCCATAAGAACCCCTGTTTTAGAAACCATGTTATTAAAAAACCCATTTACTATTTCAGGTTTTGTTATCCGAACATAAACAGAATAAAATTCATTCATCATTCCAGAATCACTAGCAAAGTCTTTAACAATAACCCGCCCAAACCGAAAAGGTATTTTACGGCCTAATTTTGTTTTCTGACTCACTATTGGGATTTCAGAACCGTTGTAAACGTTAACAGTAGTTTCTCCATTATAACAATCTATAAGATATTCTGAACTAATTGTTTTACCAATTACCAACGACGGTTCCAAATCAATAACAGAATCAACAAAAGGGAAAAACATTTCCAGTTTAACCCCGTCAAAATCAGAACTATTCCCGGTTTCAGGTATTGGTATTTCCCCCAGATCAACCGTTAACAAATCATTATTTATAACATTTGCTTCAATTGTGCTTACATAATCCCCCAATTCTATGAATGTAGAATCAGGATAGTAATCAGAGGATATTTTAAAAGGTATCTTTAACAATTCAATAACATAATCCCGTTTATCAATACTACTCTCTGGGTTTGTAGGATCATCGGCGGGGATTTGCGCTAGACTTTCAAGGTTATCAGGTGTAACTAAATAAACCCTGTTAAAAGGCGCTACGGTTGTAACTCCTGCTATTTTACTAACATCAATTGAAATTAACCCTAAATCAGAATTGAATAACCCATAATAACTTTTTATTTCTGCCCTAAATTCATCCCCATAACTTGCATCATTATTAAAATTTAAACCTGCTCCAACTGCCGGGTTTATTAAAAAACCAGAAACCGAATCAATGGGACTGTCCCCGGTCGGTCTAACTACTAGCCAAGTATCAGGGGAATAAGTAATATCAGAATCTAAAATATCAAATTCAGTATCAGGCTGAAATGTTTTTACTATGGTTCCAATTCCCTCTTCTAAAGTTATTTCAAAATCATTTCCAACAATAGAATTGAAAATAAATGTTTGCTTTGAAACAGCCATAAATCACCCCCAGCGGTAAACGCTCAAAATTGAATTATCAGTTTCTTCTAAAACAACCGGACTGATTTCATTAGTGATAATTTCCCGCCCGGTTCTTTCAGATTCATACTCCCCATAATCCCCCACATTTATTTTACTTCGATAATACGCTTCACTGGTTAGAATTTCGGTTTTGTAGGTTTCTAAATAATCAACCTCACAACTCAATTTCGAAACAGTGTTATTCATTACCGTAATATTTCTAACAAAATAAAACCTTTCAATTTCTGTTATGAAACAATAATTATAATCTTTATAATCAATTCCCGCGATTGTTTCCAGAATTAAATCAGGGTTTGTAATATCCGTATCTGATTTTAAATAAATGGTTATACTTTCAGGTTCGGTTAACGTTTTATTTATAACGTTGTCACCGTCTAAAGTTTTATAAAGAGTTAGTAACATATAAACCCCTAATAAAAAAGGGGACACAATGGCCCCCTTTCTTAATTACTTATTCAATGGATTTAGGCCACGAAGAAAACAACGAAGTTCTCATCCAAGTCATTATAGAACCCTGCATCAAACTTATAGAAGTTTGTGTAAAATTCCGCTTTCGGGTTGTAGTTAGTTGTAACCCGACGATCAAGGTTAGAAACCCCTAGCGCGTCTCGGTCAAAAATAACACCTAGAACACCGCTGAAATCAACTGTATTGCCCCCACTGGTTTTAACGTTGATTGTTGAAACATCGTCAAACCCGTAACCAGTTCCCGAACCTTGCCAATATGGAACCGTTTCGTGTTGTGGCAATAGCAGCCGTTCAGCGTTTTGGGTATTGCTCAACAAAAACGCTTCACTTGCTTTAGCGAAATCAGACAACAAAACAACGTGTTGTTTATCTTTAGGCGTAAACCGTTCTTTAGCCCCAACGTTAAACAACTTTGAAATACGCGCCATACGGTCGCTGTATAGCCCCATTGTATACGTTGCATACCTCATGAATTCAGAACTTGTAAGGGCTTCACTAGCGTCTATTGTGGCGGTAAATTCAGCGTTATAAAGGGTTAGAAGGTTAACCGCTTTTACACTGGTTTCAGCCGGAACAATTACAGGGTTTGTAGTGTCTTCATCATTCAAACCATCCCACAACGTTTCGCCCATCATGTTGTTAATGGTGCGCATGATTAGCGCGTCAAGTTTAACCGTCATTGAATTTTCTACGCTAGTTGTAAGCATAGAAAGAAAACCGTTCAATTGGTTAGCATTTGAGAAACTTTCTTTTACCTGCATTTCAGTAAATGAAAGCGGGATTTCAAAAGTGGTTTTACTGTTAAAAAACTTAACACTAACAGACGGTTTATAAAAAAAGTTAGGGCTATATTCGGTTGCGTCTGTTAGGTCCCAACTTTCGTTTTCGGTTCCTGCTGGCAAATCAGCGCTAATCTTTTCAAGAATAGAACCGAATTCCCATGAATCCATCAATACAGAAGGAACCGCGCCAGAATATAGACGTTCCTGAAAAACTACTTTACCAATGTGGTTAACAAGGTTTTTAACGTAATTATCAACTTTATCGGCATTTGCAAGCGCCTTACCGATACTAACAACGTTTGATAGGTCTTCTTCTACTACTTCTGTTTCTCCCAAAATACCGGCGGTTGCCGCGTTCACTAGGGTATAAATCTGTTGGACTTTCATATCAATTCACCTTTTAATAGATACTTAACGTTAAGTAACCGACTATATCGTCTAACACAGATGTTACTATACTGTTTCTGGTTTTAGAACTCAACCGATTAAACATAGTTGTAGCGTTTATTTGTTCGTCGGTCAAGGTTCTAGTGGTTAAACCTGTTAAATCGTCTGTTCCACTAACAGAACTCCCTTTATCATCAGCCATTGTATTAGAATTAAACGCCGAAACTTTATCTGTAGAATCGTTACTGTTTAATCTTTCTTCTGTTCTATCTATTGTTTCTGTTACTTCCCGCCTATCGTTTGGGTTTTCTATTAAATCACCCATTTTAACGTAACTATTCCACGTTTGTTCAAAGTTCAAAACCAACATAGTTGCTATGCTGCTAATATCATTACCTTCAAACGGTTCAAAAACTTGTCTATTTCCGTAGTTGATAATAAGCATTAAATCTAAAACCGCTTCATTATCCACAATAAACGGGAACGGTTCAGCGGTAACGATAGCCGAAAAAAGACTATCTCCCGCCAAAAATTCCTTTAAATTACTCATCTTTAGCCCCTTGTAATTCAGTTAGACGAACTAACATAATTTCCCTTTCTTCTTCTGTTAGTTCGCCGTTTTCTAAAGTGGCTTTAATTTCGTTTATTTCACTTTCTATCTTTTCGTTTGAAAATCCGTCTAACAATTCTGACGATGATTTCAAAGATGAACCACTTATCGTTTCTTCTGATTCTTCCGGTTGATTGTCTGATAGTTCTTCCCCTTCTTCTGTATCGGTTTCTAGTGTGGTTTCTTGCGGTTCTTCTTCCCCTTCTTCTATGGCTTCCCCTTCTTCTGTATCGGTTTCTAGTGTGGTTTCTTGCGGTTCTTCTTCCCCTTCTTCTATGGCTTCCCCTTCTTCTGTATCGGTTTCTAGTGTGGTTTCTTGCGGTTCTTCTGGCAACGTTTCGTCTAACGTTTCGTCTGGCGTTTCGTCTAACGTTTCGTCTGGCGTTTCGTCTGGCGTTTCGTCTGGCGTTTCGTCTGGCGTTTCGTCTACGATACCATCGACCATTTCTTTATTCTTTTTGTTCCAAACCGAACCATAATCAATAGAGATTTCTAGCCCGTATTTTTCGTTGATTTGTTCCAGTGCGGTTAACCGACATTTCATCATGTTATCAATGAAAGGATATAAAATATCGTCCCCTTGGTCAACTTCCCCACTGGTTAACCGTTCGCGTTTCATGTTGAAATTTGCATCTAAACCTATTTCATTAAACAAACCTGCTTTAATGTATTGTTGGTATTCGATAAGGGATGTAATTGAACTACCTTGGCTATTCCCCGTTGTGTGGGTTTTAACCCCATCAAACATAGGTGAAGAACTTATAACGCTTATTTCACCGTTGATAAGGTTTTCAATGTATTTATCCGCACTTGCTTTTGTTTTGTCGTCGCTTGCACTTAACATAATTTGTAGTCGGTTACTGTAACCGTTTAGAACCATGTTAATATCGTTTTCAGTTAACAGGGAATTGTATTTATTGAATAGCGGTAATAGACCTATCAGGCTATCATCGTTATGAATTAAAACCCCGTCCTTTTTTATGTCTAGTGTTTTGTTGAATTTTAAAGCAACGTTGTTGATTGTAATTTTTGACGGGTTCCCATATACGTCCTGCTCCCCGCCTAATCCCCCGCCGAAAGCATAAAGTTCACCTTCAACTTCTGTTATGAAAGCGTAACCATTATTTTGTAAAAGTTTTTCAAGTTCGCGGTATGGGATGGTTTCAGGTAATCCAATATATTCAAACATTGAAAGCGTTTTAGCAAACAGATAACGGTTGTTCTGTAATACGTTCGCTTGTTTGTTTTTGAAATCATACATGGTTTATTTCCTATCAATTTTGTCTATTAGTTTTTCCATTGCGATTGTGTTTTCGTGCAACGTGTTTCTAAACTCGGCAATTATTTTTCCGTAGTATTTAACCATTTCCCTATTAGACCAAAATAAAGCAACACAAACCGCAATAGGGAACCCCAACGTTTCAACCATTTCGCCGATTACTACTAAATCCATGTTAACCCCGTTTACAAATTTTTAAAAAGTTGTTAACCGTGTCACCAACATCATTATTTTGGTAGAAAACTCGGTCTGTTTTAAAAAACCACAATACCCGTTCTTGCAACTTATTAACCGGATTGTATAGATTACGATTGTAATTTAGTTGGGGATTGAAGTCTAGGGAATATATTAAATCCGTTTCCCTTTCTTTTATTTCTGTTGTTTTAATATGTATGTAAGTGAAATAAATTCCGTTTATTTCTATTACTTCACATTGGAAAATAGAATCATCAAATTCTATAAAGTAAATTAACAGAATATCTTTAGGTTTATATTTAAAAGGTAAGTGCGGGTAAATATCTAGTTCCCATGCACCCCCTGTTATCATTTCTAGTTTAGGGTTATCAAATGCGAAATACTTATTTGATTTTTCCCCTTTACTAATTGAGGCGCAATACTCAACCGCAACTGTTAGTTTTGAATTGCCGTAATGGTATACATCAATAGTCCCTTGAGTCATTTTGGCAATATGTTTTAATCCCATTTCACCGAAATACGGGCAAAATTTAGAGACGGTATTACCTAGCATGTATACTTTAACATCGTCTCTTTTTCGGACTATTGTTGAAACCGTATTCATAAATAATACGAATTCATCTTGAAGGTATAAACGCCCTGTTAGAAATTCATCAAAAATTATTGTAGTAATGTTCGGGAATGAAGTCGATTTATCGTGTTCCCCGTCTGATAGAGCAAAAGTAAAACCGATTATATCTTGATCTGAATAAATTGTTTTGCCGTTATCATCGTAGTTACATAAGTAAAATTTCCCCGCCCAATAGTGAATGCCAGTAAACGCCCCTTTAGACATTTTTTCTACTTCTTGATTATCGTTTATACCAGAAAATAAACGTTGCGCTCTTCTACCTGTAATGTCTTCTTTCCATCGTCTCACATAACCGAATTGCGCCCCCGTTTCAAAGTAGTTTTTAAGGCTCTTTTTTAACATGGCGTAGGTTTTACCATTTGAACGTTCGCCAAAAATTATGTTATATGTTGCGTTTTTCTTATCTATTTTTGCTGTATTGTAAAAATTACTCATACGTGTTCAACCCCTTTATAAATATAACCTTTAGATAGATTTTGTAAAAATTCTTTATATTGATCTGCTACTTTTAAAGTGAAATCACAACTTTCTAAGTGTACGCTAGATAATGGGTTTACTGTTTCTTCATTTCCTAAATAATCTATGCACTTGAACTTTAATTCATCGTCAATATAGGTATGGGTCATTTTACCTGTTCTATCAGACGGAATATATAGAGAATCGTTGAATACAGAAAATACGTTTTCGGTATCCCCTGCTAGTTCGCGCATATAGTCTAACCCGTTTTGTTTGCTTAACCCTGCTACTGTTAACGATAGTTCATCCCCTTCTTGAGTTAGGTATCGTTTAGCCCCTAATGTTTTAAACCGTGTATAGGTGCCTTCAAAATCCCATACGCCTATTGTTTTAATGTGGCCCTGTTTCGTTTTAGGTGATAAAAGTTTACGATCAAATTTGTAATAATCGCACATAGTTTGCATTTTCAAAATTATTTGAGTATTGAACCAATCAATATAAGGTTTATATTTATAATAGTTAAGAAGTTTTAAACTATCTGTATCTGAATAAACGTAATCATCCCCCGCTGCAATGATTCCAGTCCATAAATTTTTGCGGGCATAAGCTGTAACCCATAAACCCCATGCGTAATATAGAAATCTGTTTTTACTTTCGTTGTAGTTGGTTATTTCTTCTTCTAAATCTACTTTTTCGGTTTCCCAACCGTCTGTATAAATTGCGTTATCTTTTACTATGTCTGTAACACTCATCCCATATATGGAATTTAGCATCCCTTTCGATAGCATGTATTCAACTTCCGAACCATCAACACCTTTAAGAATGGTTTTATCCTGATACAAATCTAATATTGATTTTATAATTGATCGCGGTAAATAGTTTTTATGGGCATAACGAACGTTTGCAACGGCTATCCCATCCCATGAATAAACCTGTTTCATTATTTCGTAGTCAACTTCTGTAAGGGTTACAGATAGAGAATCAGCGTTTACTATTCGACCGTTGTTTATAGTGGGGTTTGAAATTTCAAAACATTTTGATTCTGAAATATAGGTTTCTTGCGTTATTTTCCATTTCAAATCTGTAAATTTAACATCAAAAACAACCGCGTGTTTTTTGCATAGTTCGTCTAATTCATCTATTGATTTAACTTCTATTTCTTTAAAACGAGACATAGGGAATTTTTCAGAAACCATTACCGCCGGATAACTAGACGTAAAATCTATTGATGAAACGTCTTTTAAAGTTTGGCCGCTGTAATTGGCGTTCGCATGGGTGAACCCACCCATAAAAGCGCGTTTCAGTTGCACGTATGTTTTCGGGTCTATCGTCAAATCTTTCATAATTTGCCTATAGCGGTAATACTTCCCTTTACTACTTTTTCTGTGGTTTGTATCAGTAAAATAACATTCTTGTTTTACGTGTTTTCTAACCCTACCCGTATTTGTCATGGGTATTTTAACAACGTCCCCATATAGGTCTATTTGCTCGCTTATATATGCTGTGATTATTTCTATGTCATTATTAACATAGTCCATTTCTGGCCCTGTTAATGGTGTATGTGGCGTTCGTATTAGTGAATAGTCTAAATCCCCTACTAACTTTTTTATTTTATATTTAACTAGATTTTTAGCCGTATTAGATAATGAAAACCCGCTTAAAATATATGAACAACGAAACTCAATGCCATAATCGCATAACGCTTTTATTGGTTTCCTTTCTGCAACCGCGAAAACTTGTAACCATTTAAAGTATTTACGCATGAACTGGAATTCATAACCTAAATTATGAATGTAAATAACTAATCTTTTTTCTTCACTTAATCCGAACGTTTTTTGTAGTAGTTCGCAAACGTCTAAAAAATCTCCCCATTCACGGCCATAGTAAACCCCTTTATTATGGCCTAACCCTAACGCCCATATATACATAAAAGCGGCCTTATCATCCCCAACTTTAATACTACTGGTTTCAATATCGAACCCACATGGTAAATTTATATAACTAATTTTTTTATTTGTTTTTATTGTTTCGTATTCTAATTCGTCTAATAACCCAATTATTTCAGAATATTTAAACATCATAACCTGCTTTTAATTGGATGAATTTATTTTAAAGAATACCATCCCGTATTAGCCCATAACGGAACAGGTTCATCATACTCTTTTAATGCACCTGTTATCGATTTAACCATACCATCTAAATTATCCCCGCCTTGATCTAGGTTAATGTTGGAGTCTTTTACATACTGGTTTACCGCTTCCCAGATCTTTTGGTAGCCTATGGCGCTAGCCATGTCTTCAACTGTTCTTAAATACTGTTCAACTTTACTTGATAGTTCAAAGAACCTTGACGATTTAGCTTTAAGTTCTTTTAAGTTCTTATATTTAATACCAGTGTTAGCAGCCATTTCTTTTAAAACAGAACTAGCCCCCCGAACCGTTGAAGTTTCGCTATTGATAAACCTTCTTAACCTTGCTACTTCTGACTGAACTTCATTATACGTTTTACCCTTAACCCCAAACTTCCCTTTACCTTCTGCTATGTATGACTGATAAGCGGGAGTTGATTTCAAGTTATTAGATTCTAATCGGGCTATTCTTTTGTTTGCCTTGCTTGCGAGTCGGGATGTTTCCCTTCTTAACTCCCTTATTTCTTCTTTCTTTTTCTCTACTGCTTTAACATCCTTTTTAAAAAATTCCGGTAGCGGTTTACTATCTTTATTAAACGTTTTTTTAGCCATTGGAAACCTGTTATATTTAACGGTAAGTGACTGTAAATTATAGTTTAAAACAACTAAAATTACAAGTTTAAATCAACTCAAAAAAGGTTCGTTTTACGGTTCGTTAAACGGTTCATTTCGGTTCGTCTGAAAGCTGGCATGGTTTTTGGTTGGAAAGATTTGTGCCAAGTTTGTACAGGGAAAAAATCGTGCCAAGTTTGTACAGGGAAAAAATCGTGCCAAGTTTGTACAGGGAAAAAATCGTGCCAAGTTTGTACAGGGAAAAAATCATGCCAAGTTTGTACAGGGAAAAAATCGTGCCAAGTTTTTTGTTTGTTG
>Ga0306913_100773_pt1 | contig 9709 bp, 14 predicted proteins | sample AntDeeMetagen680_FD_190404 | JGI IMG/M metagenome (GOLD analysis project Ga0306913, IMG submission 190404) | Saline lake microbial communities from Deep Lake, Antarctica - Metagenome #680 (v2) (version 2) | ecosystem: Environmental > Aquatic > Non-marine Saline and Alkaline > Saline | place...
CCGTTCGTCACTCATGTGAGCCTCCGGACCTGCTGTTTCGCCGTGTGATATGCTCGCTGTGTTACCTCGTTTCCTTGAAAACGCAAGTCAAGATATGCCTCCATATCTTCTCCTGACGCGTGCATATCTGAATACTGTTCGTGTTGATTCAGATCCGATGCACTCTAGAGTTTCCTCTAACTCAGGATATTGTGAGAGAATATCTTCTATATCAGTAGGAAGTAGTCGATCCGCATTGAGAAATTCGTTTGATAACTCGTCGATTTGATTTTTGTCTGGTATGGGTAGGGGTACGTCCATATTTTAGTCTCCTAATCCAGCTGCGAGACTGTCGCTAATTCGTTCGAGGTTGATATCTCTCATTTCTTCTGTTCCGATTTCTTCGATAGTACCTTCTTTTGCGTCGATTCTGACTACTGTTCTCTCGTCTTGTTCAGTGATTGCATATAGCCGTCCGTCTTCATCTTGCCCCCAGTCAAGATCTGAAACTCGGTTAGTTCCTGTTTTATCGAATATTTTGTTGATTGGAAGGCCCCCATCGGCTCTGAGTTGACTGTTCTCGTTTGTGTGTTTGTCTTGCATTGTTGGTTGAGTAGGTGGTTTGTGTTATCTAATTATGCCTGTTCGTGTCTGTTGAGGACTTTCACTTTGATGATGGATTCACCGACTGTGATCGTTTTATTAGAGTGTTCGTCGTGAATTAGGTGGATGTCGCTTTCTTCTGGGATTACGATTTTTGCTTGAGTGCCTCTGGTAGCTCGTTCGTCGATACCTTTCTCACAGATGAGGAGGTGGTTGCCGATGATAGCATTCTGTTGGCTGATTGAATCTGCAATTTCCGATTCGACTTCGTGCTTGATTTGCGGCTTGATGTCTTCTTTATTGGGTGTGACTTCCTTGAGGTGGTTTTTGATATCGTTACGAATCAGCCTCTTGATGACCTTTTTTCTCCGTTTTGCTGTGAGCTGTTTCCAGTCATCTCGCATCTTATTTCGAACCGTCTCTTCACTGAATCCCAGTTCGTTTTGGAGTTCTTTTAGATCGCCTGTTGATGACGGTTTCACTGTGACGCTTAATCGTGAGAGTGACCTTGAAATACGGATGTCATCACTAAGGATGAATTGATGCCCTGTGTCTTCCCAGCTTTCGTATGCTTCTTCCTTGGCACTCTTGATTTCGTTGTTAACTCTATTTCGCACCTTGTTGTTGACGTAGCTTTCGTATGAGTTGAACTGGATCGCGATGTCACCTTGTGCTTGGTACCAGATACCGTTTTGAATGTCTGATGGGTCACTCGGAAGGTATTCCTCGAAACCCAACCATTGTTTCACTGTCTCAAGTGGGTTTTCTAATTCGTCTAATGGGTTTTCGAAACTATGTTCCCATTCGACACGATGAATAAACACATCCTGTACACTGCTATCATCGCGACCGACTACCCATCGGGCATGGTAGTTTCCGTTGTCTCCAATGTTCTTTTTCCGGTCAGAATGCATCTCGGATTGAACGATCACATATTCGACTTCTCCACTTGAATTGCGTACTGCTATGGAAGTGACTTCTGACTGTTTTTGATCTCTGTTTTCATAGTGGTTGAACCACTTTCCGATGGCATCTTTGTCGTCTTCATCTGTCTGGATTGACTCTCTGATTTTTCCAATTTCTCGGTTGTTGATGGCTTCTGGAAGATCTTTGAGTGGTAGATCGATGTTATTGAGGTTCTGTTGGAGGATCTCAATCTCTTCCATCACTTCGTCAGTTGTTGTCATCTGTTTCTACCTCCACTTCAGTGATTTCGATGCTGAGTCGTGTCTGTTGATCTTGTTTTTCTAGCCACTCGTTCACGTTGTCGATGAATTGGTCGATGTTTTGAACCATCTGGTTCAAGTATTCTGGTTTGGGGGAGTCTCGACCGAGGATATAGTTATCCCCGACCTTCAGGTACTTTGCACTCCCGCCGTCTTGATATTTCAACTTCCATGTCTGACCATTCATCTCCGTTTTGAATGTTCCGTAGTCGTTTCCTGTAACTTGTTGGACTGCATGGCCGACAGCTGATGCAACTTCCCATGCTTCTTGTTCAAGGCGGTCACGTTCGGCCACAACCGATTCTCCATCCAATTCGTCTAATAGGTCCTTGGCTTCTGAAAGCTTGTCCTCGGTCGGTCCTAACGAATCTGAGACTCTGTTGACCCAGTTGTTCACACTGGCGACGAACTGGGGGTATTCTTCCATAGCTTCTGCAACATCTGATGGGGATGGTTTTCCTTTCGTGGACAGAATGTATCGATCATTCCCGTCGACTGATTGTCGAAACCATTGGGCTGTTCCGTTTTCATGTTTGAGTGTCCATGTTTTCCCGTTGATTTCTACAGAGAATTTGCCGTATTCCTCGTCTCGGATGTTGGCGATCACTTCACCGATCTCATTCAGGTGGTCTGTTAGTGTGGTGAGTGCTTGATCTAACTGATCATCGATGCTATCTGGTTGAACGATATCTGTTTCTGCATTCGATTCTTCTTCGGTGTCGGTATTTGATGTCATTGTGGTTGGTGTGTCTGTAGTGTTTTCGTAGCAATTCAACTGTATCGGTTATTTTCTCACTTTATTTTTGATCTCATTTTTGAACATATCATTGAGTTCTTCTAGGGTGATATCTAATTCTGGGTCATGAGCCAAGAAGAGTTTGTAGTTTTTTCTGAGACTGGTTCCTGTGGTAGGGCACTTTTCGTCGATGGTCTTTTGCAGGATTTCTTCTCCTTGTTTCAGTCCGGCTGCGTAAATCGCTGCACCAGCAAGTGTTGTTGGGCTCTTGCCAGCTCCAATGCCATTCTCAATGACGATTTCACTAAGACGGATCGCTTCTGTGATTTGATCCTGAGAAGCGTCTACCTTTGAACCGAACCTCGGAATATATTCTTTTGGATGGGTTGGTTTAACCTCAAGACCAAGATAGTTCAGAGTCTTTGTTTTAGACCTAGCTATTTGATTTCGGTTGACTCTTGAGACTTGTTCGAATTCTGTAAGGCTTCGTGGGATCTGTTCTTTCTGTGCAGCGATGTACAAACATGCTGTTGCAACGCCTTCCATACACCGTCCATCCAGAACATCCTTCTTTTGGGCTTGTCTGAAGATCATTGAAGCAGTTTCAGTTGTACTGTTTGGGAACCCCAGACTACTACTCATTCGGTTGATTTCGGTAAGCCCTTGTCTCAGGATTTTATCTTTCCCAGAATCAGTTTTACTTTGCTTGTTCCGTTTTCTCAGCCGCTTAAATTTGTGTTTCTGTTCCGCACTTAGGTTATTTCCCCGACTGTCCTTGTCTTTCCATGAAATATTTGTAGATAATCCTTTATCATGGAGACTTTCTGTTGAAGGGCTTCCAACTCGTCGCTTGTTATCGGTTTGGTCTTCATTGAATTGTCTCCATTCTGGTCCATGGTCAATTTCGTTCTCTTCTATGACGATCCCACAGTCTTCGCAGTGTGTTTCTCCTTTCTGTGGGTTGTTGATTACCTTTCCATCACATTCGGGGCAAGTGGTCTGTTCTTCTTTTGTGTCTGGTTCTTGATCGTCCTTTTCGACTCCTGCAACTGGAGGACGGGTCTTTGTTTGAGGTTTTGAGCTGGAGGTTGATTGAGTAGCTGTATTTGATGGCCTGTTGTTAGTGTTCATGTTCACCAGTCCATCGTATCAACGATTTCTTTACAGCCACTGACTGCTCGGTTGTTTCGCCGGTCACTGTGGTTGTCGGCTAACTTGATGATCGTGGGTTTGATTAGATCGTCGAATGCCCGTTGCTGGAGGGCTCGGTGGCTATTGGCGATACCTTTAGCTAACGCATCCGGGTTAATTCCGCCATTAATTTCGTCTATAAAGACTTCATGTAGTTCCTTTTCTTCGACTTCTTCTTTCCGGTCGTTGAATACCTTGACAATGTTTTTGAGTTTGTTTTCCATATATTTCCTGTAAACGACTGTTTTAGGTGGGTTAGTGGTGTTTTTGGCTTTGGATTTTAACGACAATCCTTCTCTATACACTGAATCTTCACTCCAAATGAGAGATAAAAATACAAATCATATAGATGAATGTCTTTAGTCTTCTGTTTGAAAATCTTAGAGATTGAGCCGATATTCTAACCTATATTTTACTATAGACGAACTTGATACCGCTAGTTACACCCGGTCTACGCATCGGATACACTAATTTTATAAGGGTGTAGGATACAATAACTAATTGCAATGGCAGACCTAATTGTGAAAGCGGCGGTCAAAGAGGCACTGCAAGACAAGAATGTAGCTTCCGATTTCTACGACGCTCTCGATGCTGAGGTCGAGGAGCTTATCGACGATGCAGCAGAGCGTGCTACTGCGAACGACCGAAAGACCGTGCAAGGTCGCGATCTCTAAGTAGCTTCCTCTGAGCGTTCAAACAGAGTTCTGAACTCGTTCGGTTCGTTTCAGGCCGCTATGGTCTGATGGGGTGAATGCTTGTAGCCATCCCCAATTCTGTTCCACTGGTGATTAAGACGCTAGTACGTCTTGTCCAGACTCGTTATTTTGTTGTAGATGCATCACTGTAGTTGCTGTGAGGGTTTGTGCAATCTCTTCTTTCTGAGAGTCCGGCATTACTTCTCCGTGTTCTTGCTTGATGCTTCCAGCTGAGATTTGGGTTCCCATAGGCTGTGTGCCGGGATGATGCACTGTAATTAGCCCAGTAACTTCACCTTCAGATTGGTTGATTGATGAATTGATGTCGAACATATCGGTCAGGTATTCGCTGACAAGCCCAGCGATCTCACCCACTTTTGTTCGGAATGCGTCTATCTCTTCATCACTTAATTCGATTGTTGGCTGGTTCAGATCGATTCCTGCTGTCGGATCGTTGAGTCCTCTATTCATATTAGTAGTCTCTATTTTCGGTCGTCTGCGTTGGTCTCATCTGTCTGTTTTCCGGTGTCGTCTTCTTCGAGGATTTCTCTTGATGGATCTTCGAATTTCACGCCTTGTGGCATATGTGGTGTTAGCCTGTTGAAGATCAATCTGGATGTGCCAAATATACCTACAATTGATGCAATCGTGATTGGTATGATCTTTCCGTATGTGACACTGAGACCAACGCTGAGTGTTAGTACGTGCAAGGAGAGTATTACGTTCTGCACAGATCGTGGGACATCTGCTAAGTAATTCATAGTGTGAGCTATCAACCCTGCTATCGTACTACCAAACAGAATCCCTCCAACAAGTACTCCCACTGAAATTTCGGTCATGTTTTGTGTAGTTACGACTTGTTCGTTTTATTGGTTGCTGTTCGGGTGGTGGTTATTATCCCAACGCGGTCAGGATTCCTCCGTCTTCAGGCGGAGGAGGATGTCAACAAGCTGTTATAATATGACTGTTTAGATGCTTGGTAAGATTTCTCATTTCTGATCGTTGCGCTGTTTGGTTGTGTTCAATCTGTGATTGTAGGACTCCACTGATCTAGGCTCATCACAACGTGTCCGTATTCGTGGTTTGGGCATTCCATGTTTTCAGACGTTTTTCTTGCATAGTTTTCTCGTTCCATGCATATTCCTTCTCGTGGTGTGTGGGGATTTGCTCCGAATAATAAACCCACAACCTGTGTCATACAGTAGGTCTCTCCTTGATGTGCGCCGCAGTTCACACAGTCGGCATCCATCAATGCTGGATATTCAGATGCACACCAAGATTGCTGACAGTGGATACACCTGTATTTGATGCTGCCTTGTCGTGGAGAATCGAATCGTTCCCAGCGGTTTTCCTCTTCTGAGAGGTAATCGACTTCGTTTACTTGATCGACTGTGATCGCTATGTCCATCTCGGAACCGGGATACGAGAAGAGTCCAACAGCTTCACGTCTATAGTCCCATCCGTTGTTGACAGCATCAGGATTCGGCATTAGTGTGGTTGTTGGCCCAACTTGGATGACTGTCCCCTCTGGTCTGAGTCGTGAGTTAATTGCCTCCTTGATAGCTCGATCAACACCAGTACTGTCTGCTGTATAATTGCGAAATACAGCATTGTCGTTAGGGTTGAAGATGATCGTGTCGAATCCCCAGTGTGACAACTTTCTGTTGATATTATCGGGTTCGAATGCGAAGTGGGGTAAGGGATCTACTTCAGCGTTCACATCGGGAGGCTCATTGTGGAATACATTACTGGTATGGGTGGTTGTTGGTTGCTGAGAATAAAGGTCGAGAGTCCATCCCACTGTGTGTTCATCAATAAATGACTGCATCTTTTCTATCGCTTCGGCTTCAGATTTGCCGAAGTGATATTCCATCTGGAACGGCTCTTGCTGTGTTTTTCGACGTGGTTGGTCGGTTCCTGCGTTCATCACAACATTGCCGGAGAGACTGACTGGTGTGGTAGGTGAGCCGTTAGGGTGGCGTTCATTGACAGTGATATACACGTCGTACATTCGCCCAAATGTGTTAACGATACAGATTGCTGGACGACTGTATGGGAGGTTATCGTCGCTAAGTAGTCCTACGTCTGTCGTATACCCCATGGTGATGATTTTCCCGTCGTCTGTGAGCAACTTGTTGAATACCTCCATTAACTCGGTTGTGTATCCGGGGAAGATATCGTCATCAAGTTCGAACGTTGTGGTGCTTTGGTTTTCTGTCCATGGCGGATCGTAAACGATGGTGTCCATAGACGATTCAGGATAGGCTTCGAGCAGATCGTAAACGTCGACGTTCGAATCGAGGTTTGGCCGTTCACCTGCGATGTCGTTCCGGTATACCTTGTCGTCGTGAGATAACTGTGTATCTCCAGCGCAGGCGTTTAGAACCGTTCCAGAAAGGTGGTTCTCGATGTAGTTTCTAACCTTCGTGTTCTGGAAGGTCATTGCTTCAATCATACACGTTTTGTATGTGAGTGGGTCGTCGTTCCCCGTGGATACGGTTTCTTCAGTAGGGGCGAGTGTCTGCTGTTGTGTTGTCATTGTATCTTGGATTAGAGCCAATCGACTTTATCTCGCTCGCGGCGTTGGGCCTCGGGCGAGTTGGTCCCGCGATAGTGATCTAGGAAGGTATCGAGATCGTTCCATCCGCCCCAGTCACAGACAACCATCGCGTCGACGCTCTTATTATCGAGACTGGTAGCCCACGTTCGACGTAGATCGTGCATGGAAACGTAGTGCCATCTGTCGTCTCCGGTTTCCTCAGAGAGCTCCTCTCTGGTCGACTTGATCCAATACCGAAGTGAGTTGGTGTTGTCGACGGATAGGAGCGGTTCATCATCGCTTTCGTCTCGCATATCATCGATAGTCTCTATTTGAGTAACGAGGTCAGGAGGTGCTGGTGTCTCGCGGTACTTGTCGCCTTTTCCGTGTTTCACAATCAGCATATGACCGGCTTGTGTGTCGACGAGATCGTCGGGCGATACCTGTAGTATCTCGTGAGACCGTAGGCCACACCTTGCACCAAGAGCGAACGCTATGCGCCGTTCTGTGTCCTTGGCCGCATCGAGTAGTAGGTCGACATCATCTTCGGAGAGCCATACCATCATGCTGTCTGAATTGTCGTGTGGTTCGCAGTTCACATTTGACAGTCACACTGTACTAGAATAAGTTTAGCGGTTAGCCAGTTAACCGCCAAAAACAACAGTAGATTAGGGTGAGATACGGGTGGTTGGGTGTCAAATTGATCTCGAATTTAGCGACAATACGGTATTACCGCCACATTGGTTATTTGGTTAGTCAGCTTAATCCGAGTTCGTCGAACACTGAGTCGTCGAACCGCATCGATTGCACACCTCTCCGTACCTCGACGTCGACGACAGAGTCGATTAGTGACGCCAACGCATCCGAATACCGATCAGGCCGCTGTTCCATAATTTGAACCATATTTTTGTCTGCAATATGTACGCCACGGTTTGCCACATAGACGCGAACAAACGCTTTTTGAATGCTAACTGGCGCGTCATCAAGATACGATGGCAACCGGTCGACGGTCTCGGCTTTTGGCCCACGCGGAGCGCCGAGAGAGACAAGGACGCGACCTAACACCGTGGTATCACGTTCGGCACGGAATTCCTCGACATTGCCGGAGTTGGATTTGACGAGTTTACACCCCGCACCCAGAAATTCGAGATCGGCGCGAAGCTGGGCTTCGACGGCGCTGTCGGGCGCAGAAAAACTCGGCTCGTACAGTTCGGCACTGATCGACCCACCAGAAAACACACCTGCGACCAGCCGGTTCAACGCGGCGAACGTCTCGCCGTCGACGTCACACTCCAACCAGCCTTGGTTACGGGCGGTGTTGATCCCACGCACCACGTCGGGCATCGCGCCGTTTTCCCATGCTCTGATTCGCCCGCGTGGGATCTCCATGCGCGTCGAGATCGCCTGCGAACCCAACTCGCTGCTCCCCCACTCCCGACGGTACGCCTCAAAATCTGCAACTGCGTCCATCGGATCGGCGTAGCTCGGGGTGTTGTAGGTACCCGCGAACGCCTCAACTGGGGGAATCGATTGCATGTGCATGGTGTTAGACAGTATCGAATTTGAGATTGTCGTAACAATGTATAAGTACGTGTCTGATAAATCTCTGGTGTAACACAGATACCGTCGACACAGAAACCGCGAAAGAGGGCGGGAGCAGGTGGTTACTCCATCCAACCCTTAGACGTGCGCTCTGTTAACCGTTCCGGGCCTGTGTGACAGAGAATAATAATGTTTAACGAACTACTCGGAAACGACGACGAAGAACGCGCTGTCTCTCCTGTCATAGGGGTGATTCTCATGGTGGCCATCACCGTTATTCTGGCCGCCGTGATCGGTGCGTTCGTGCTGCAACTCGGTGATAGCGTCTCGCAAACAGCTCCGCAGGCGTCAATTGGCGTCGACGACACGGATGTTAGCTCCAACTCCATTGTACTGCGACATTCTGGCGGCGATACCATCGAATGGGATGAAACAAATCTAATTGTTGAAAAAGAGGATGGTGATAGTGTAGCATGGGATGGCAGCGCAAGTGGCGCATTTGAGACTGCCGACGAAGTCAATGTCTCAACGCAAAACGCCAGCAATCCCGATAACGCAACAATCAAGACTGGTCCCGGGTCGGTCGACCCGGCTGATAGTCCTGACTCCTCTTCGTTTACCTTCACGGCAGACGAACGCATCACAATCACGATGATTGACCGCCAATCCGGTGAAATCATCTTCGAACGCGAGATCCGCGTCTAAGCACGAGATCGTTGCTGTCGGATCTTATTTTTTGAATACTAAACCGATAGCCTGTGGCTCACTCACCGAGTTACTCTCATCTATTTTCTGTAACAAAATCAATCAGTAAAACGAAAACTGGTCGACTGTATCAACAGCGTGCTCGGTCGTGAGGGCGGTGGGTATGTGCTTGTCTGGTACCGAGCGGAGGGACGGGAGATCACGGTCGTATCGTCGCGGAGTGTTCGTGCGGGGGCGCTAGAGATCAACAACTGGACGAATCCCGGCGAGACGCACTATCGGTCTCACAGTCGAGAGGCCCAGATTCCGGCTAGTCAGCTACGTTTGTGAAATCCCTCTCGTTGTGTTGGGGTTGAACTCTGCCGACGGGGAGCGGATCGACGCGAGCTGGTACGATGGTCTGAAAGAAAGCACGTCGTGGGAGCTCACGGCGGCGGCCCACCATCGCGCCGACGACACTCCCAATAGGTTCAAGATCTACGAGAAGCACCGT
>Ga0306913_100790_pt1 | contig 9573 bp, 13 predicted proteins | sample AntDeeMetagen680_FD_190404 | JGI IMG/M metagenome (GOLD analysis project Ga0306913, IMG submission 190404) | Saline lake microbial communities from Deep Lake, Antarctica - Metagenome #680 (v2) (version 2) | ecosystem: Environmental > Aquatic > Non-marine Saline and Alkaline > Saline | place...
ACGACCCCACGTTCGTCCTCTCACGTCTTGCGCAGGACGCAGCGTGTACGCTCTCGTATCAGGGTGGGGTCCAGCAATCCACCGAGGGGAGTTACGTGTTCGTCACTGTCGAAGATGCCTCTCTGGAAGACGTCGCCGAAGTAGCATCACAGCTCGTCGCAATCGACGACGTACAACAGATTAGTGCAACTGGTGAGGGTGGCGTTTTGCGGCTGCGGCTCACACAACCGTTCCTTGCGTTAGAGCTAGCAGAGCATGGTGCCGTCTTCCGCAAAGCGATCGCAAGTCCATCCACCACAACGCTCGTCATCGATATCCCGGAAAGCATGGACGTCCGAACCATCACGCAACTCGTCCGTGAGACGTTCTCCACGGTCGAACTCCGTTCGAAGCAGACGCTCGATCAGTCGATAGAACACAATTTGTACTCGAAGTTCCTTGGGAAACTAACTGAGCGTCAACTTGAGGTGATTCAGACGGCGTACTACAGTGGCTTCTTCGAATCACCACGCGAGAACACTGGCGAAGATGTTGCGGCAATGCTCGGGATCTCCCCGCCCGCGTTCTATACGCACGCCCGGACTGTCCAGCGCAAATTGTTTGAGACACTCTTCGAAGAGAACGACCCTTCCGTCCCTTCTCCTGCCGGAGAGGTTTGATAACAAACCCTCCTTCCAAAGGATGGTTTGGTACTGAACTGCAGAGTATTCCCTACTACACCTATTACGCCAACATAGAGTGCCCAGGATCACCTGCCGGCGCTCGTAACTCACAATGAGAGATGTCGATCAAAAATCAGACGAAGAAACCCCATACGAGTGCTTCCGGTGTGGCAATATCATCATCGCGGAGAACAGCCCCGGCGAGTGCCCCGACTGTAGCGGCCCGATGCGAAATCGTCGAATGCCGCTCGAATGACCATGGCATCCCAAACTGAGACCACACACGACGAGTCGGCTGATGCGACGACGGAATCAACCGAACCGGAATCGGCGCTCGAAACGGCTCGCCGACAGCTGTATCATGCTGCCAATCACCTGGACATTGACCCGAGTGTCGTCGAACGGCTCAAGCATCCGAAGAAGGTCCACGAGGTAACGGTCCCAATCGAACGCGACGACGGAACAGTCGAAGTGTTCACGGGCTACCGAGCCCAACACGACAGCGTTAGAGGTCCATTCAAAGGCGGACTTCGGTACCATCCCCACGTGACTCGAGACGAGTGTGTCGGCCTCGGCATGTGGATGACCTGGAAGTGCGCCGTCATGGGCCTCCCGTTCGGGGGTGCCAAGGGTGGAATTGCTGTCAACCCGAAGGAGCTGAGTTCGGGCGAAAAGGAGCGTCTCACCCGTCGGTTTGCACAGGAAATCCGCGACGTTATCGGTCCCAACCAGGATATCCCTGCCCCGGATATGGGAACGGGTCCCCAAACCATGGCATGGTTGATGGACGCATACTCGATGCAGGAAGGCGAGACAACGCCGGGCGTCGTCACTGGAAAGCCACCGGTCATCGGCGGCAGTGAAGGCCGTGAAGAAGCGCCCGGCCGAAGCGTTGCGATTATCACGCAACTGATTTGTGAGTACTACGACCGCCAGCTCGAGGAAACAACGGTTGCAGTCCAGGGCTACGGGAGTGTCGGCGCGAATGCCGCCCGCCTCCTCGACGAGTGGGGAGCGACAGTCGTCGCAATCAGCGACGTGAATGGCGCCATGTACGAGCCAGACGGGATCGATACGGCTGTTGTCCCATCCCACGACGAAGAGCCGGAAGCCGTTACGAAGTACGCGGACAACGTAATCTCGAACGACGAGTTGCTCACGCTCGATGTCGACGTACTCATTCCCGCAGCGTTGGGAGACGTAATCACCAAAGAGAACGCGGAAGCAATAGCCGCAGATCTGGTCGTCGAGGGAGCAAATGGGCCGACGACTTCAACAGCTGATTCGATCCTTGCAGAGCGAGACGTCGCGATCATCCCCGATATTCTGGCCAACGCTGGTGGTGTCACGGTGAGCTACTTCGAGTGGCTTCAGGACATCAATCGTCGATCGTGGTCGCTCGAACGGGTGAATACCGAACTCGAAACGGAGATGCAGGCCGCCTGGGATGCGGTTCGATCAGAGTTCGAGCAGCGCGACGTCACCTGGCGCGATGCAGCCTACATCGTTGCGCTCTCGAGGATAGCCAAGGCCCACGAAGTGCGGGGGTTCTGGCCATAAGGAGATGGGTTATCGACCATTCAGACGAACTCGACAGCCAGCCACACCGCTTGAACGAGGGTTCTATCGAGTGTACCAACTGTCATCTCTGGGGAGCGCCGCAGCAATCGCCTGCTTTATTGGATACGTATTCGGTGGCTTCAGCCTCTACATAGCAGGGATCTACACGCCTTCGTTTCCGGTCATGAGTTTGACGGAGCCATTTTTTACGGAGCCGTCCTTAGTGCCCTCCAGAGACGAGATGTAGGCCGACGATTCCGAAGATAATCACGGAGATGAAAAGGAGGCGAGCACTCGTTGCCGGTTCGTCGAATAAGACGATGCCGAGCGAAGCGGTTCCCACGGCCCCAATCCCCGTCCACACAGCATACGCAGTCCCGATCGGCAGGTCCTGGATTGCTTTCGCGAGCAATACCATACTGATGATGAGTGCAACGATTGTGCCCACCGTCGGCATCGGTTTCGAGAGACCGTCAGAATACTCCAGCCCAATCGCCCAGGCGATCTCGAACAGGCCAGCGATGAAGAGAACAATCCACGACATTACGTCGATTCTTGTGCACTTATCAGGCTATGGCTTTCGGTATCGAGGGGAATCTCTCGGTTCTCGCCTCAGCTGAACAAGGGGACCATATGGGCTGTACTTCTACCTGATAGATTCGTTCGAAACCCTATCGCGTCTCTGGATGCTTGAGACACGTCAGCCGGACACTCTTTCTACACATCTACAGAAGCTCGACAGTCTGAGGACCCAGACCGTTACCGAGCGGTTGACTACGCTGGATATCGAATGTCCAAGCCATCAATGATTACGACCACCGGCCTCCTGGAGGATACGTACGTCGCAGCGTTACAGCATGGTCTCGGAGACGTTTCGGAGGCCACACTCGTGGGTGTGGTTCGACGGCCAACCGGCTGGTTCAGAACAACGGTTGACGAGAACTCTCAGACACTTGAGCCTCCGGCAGACCTCCTCGACGAATTCAAACAGCGCCACGAGGATTTCAAGATGCAGGGGCTGTGTGACGAAGGCGCGCACAACGCTGCCTGGGACGAGGTCGGGTTCGAGAAACGGTGTCACCGAACACTTCTTAAAGAACATCTCACTGGGCAACTGTAGTCAAGCAGCCAGTGTGTGCGTGCCGCTGTTCGGAGTCCTCGATCTGTGTAACGTAATTTGCCTGTAAGCAAGGCTGCACAGTCACAAACTCCGATTTACGGGAATCGTTGATATTGTGTCTACCGGATATTGGTCGCTTGCGAATCGCTGGACTCGTCATCGTCATTGATATTGCCGTCAGATTCCGGCAGTACTCTGAAGGGGCGCATCATGTCATGGTCTTCGTGTTCGAGCATGTGGCAGTGCCACATGTACCAGCCGGTCTGGTCGTTGAATAGCCCCTCGAACTCGCCAAAGTGAACGATCACGTGGGTTACCTCGCCCGGATTCGCCGTGACGACGTCGTTCCAACCAGTTTCTTCCGGTGCGGGGGGTTCGAGCGACTCGACATCGACCGTCTCCGACTCGGGGTCGTAATCACTGTACGGCTGTCGCCCAAGCACCTGGAAGTGCACGAGATGCAAATGCATCGGATGGGACATACCCGTCAGATTCACGAAGCTCCAGATTTCCGTATCGTTGCGGTTTGGATCCTCAGTAACAGGATCGTACAGCTGGTGGGGCGAGGACTCTGCTTTCGAACCCAGGAGGTGCAACGGTCGCCCGTAATCGTCGGTGCTCATGGTCAGCGGAAGGTACCGTTCCTCGTTGACCGAGTCGACGGGGATTTCGGGAACTTCCGTCAGCGTACTCGGAATCTGGCTAGGATCGTCGACGTCACCGGCGGCGATGTCGATACGCATCACTTCCGACAGAGGCTGTTGATTCCCGGCATTGATCTCGGGTCCACGGTAGGGTGCCACAGCGTCATTGTGCACCAAGAGCGTTTGTCCGGCGTAGTCCGAGAAGTCAACGACGATGTCGGCACGCTTTCCCGTGCCGATTTCCAGTCGGTCTGTGACCGAGATCGGCGAGGCTAGCAGGCCACCGTCGTTTCCGACGAGAGTGACCGGCGGCCCGCCCGTGCCGGTTGTTCCGTCCGACTTGTCGTACTCGAACAGCTTGAGGTTGTAGAACCGACTATTCGAACCGTTGAGGATCCGAAATCGGTACTTCCGGGGGTCGACTGAAAGCCGAGGCCAGGCCTTCCCGTTGACGACGGACGTGTCGCCGAAGAACTGCGGAACGATGCTCGGGTCGGGGTTCGACGGGTTGCCGTCCGTACCGGAGACGCCGGTCGGGTAGAACAGGGAGCCGTCCTTGTTGAAGCTGCGGTCCTGGAGTACCAGTGGAATCTCGTACTCGCCCGACGGCAGGCCGAGTGATTCCTCGTAATCGTTTCGGAGGAGATAGAATCCGGCGAGACCAGCGTAGACGTTCAGCCGGGTAATTCCGAGCGAGTGGTCGTGATACCAGAGGGTGGCTGGGGGCTGGTTGTTGACGTAATAGTAGTCCTTCTTCTCGAACTTCGGGCCGGTTTGTTCGAAGTCCCGCGTGAACCACGCTTTCGGCTTGCCGTCGCTCGTGTGCTCGACGTTTCCGCCGTGGAGGTGTGTCACGACACGCACGCCGGTACTGTCGTAGGGAATCGTATTACTGTGAACTGTCGTATCGACCGGCAGAAGATGCTCGTCCGGCAACTTGTTCTTCCAACGCACGTATACCGGTTCACCCTGGTGAGTCTCAATCGTCGGCCCCGGGTACTGGCCATCGTACCCCCAGACAGTCGTCGGGGGAAGGTCATGGTGGATCTTCTGCTCAAACTCGTGCATTTCCACCTCGTAATAGGGGCTCCCATCAGTCGTCCCAACTGGTTCTATGACACCTGGACGGGGGACTTCGTCGACCCACTTTTCGAGTTCGGGCGACGAATGGTCAGTTGAGGGTGTTTGTGTCGTAGTCTCCGTACTTTGGGTCGGGGCTGAACAGCCTGCGAGACTTAGTGCGCCAACACTGCCCGTCACTGCTATGAATTTGCGCCGTGAGATGCCAGTGCCGGGCTCTCCAAGTCGGTCACCCATTGCCATAGGTAGAATTTCGAACCCACTGATAGTCAATCGATGGCGGAATCCCGAGCGGTGGGAATCCGCCAAAGTGGTCTATCCATGGCGTTCCGATGGTCAGGTATGGATCGCCGCCAGGTTCTGAAAGCAGGTGGAGTCGCTGCAGCCGCAGGGATAACCGGGCTCGCTGGCTGTAGCAGCCCAAATTCCGACACAAGCGATGAGACAGATACCCCATCGAACGGGGCTACAAACACGGTTCTGATGGTCACAGAAGGGAGCGACTATTACTTCGATCCGATCGGACTCTACGTCGAATCCGGTGAAACAATCACGTTCGAGAACGATAGCGGAAGCCACTCTGCGACGGCATACAAGAAGGGGACTGGAGGTGCATCGGTTACACGCATTCCTAACGGTGCCAACGCGTGGGACAGCGGGATTCTGAGCGAGCAGGGAGCAACCTTCGAGCATACATTCGAGACGACAGGGACGTTCGATTACTTCTGTACCCCTCACAAGAGCCTCGGCATGGTTGCCCGGATCGTTGTCGGCGAGCCAGGCGGCCCCGCCGAAGGCAGCATGCCGCCAGACGGAGAGGTTCCCGAGAGCCAGACAATCGTAGATCAGGGAGCGGTGTCATACAGCAATTTCTCCGGCTGACATCCCAACCACCGGCCAATCGTTTCCGAAAGGATCCACTTAGACTTCTGACCCCGATACTGTTGTTCGCACTTCACAAATCAAAATTGTGGATTCCCAAAGTGTGGGAATCCGCCACGTACTCTTCGGACGTCGCGCACCACTATTGCTAGAGATACCCACGCGGAGTGTGCGAAAGACGGTATCCGAGACCAAGCACTCATGACCAAAACGCAACTCAATATCGAAGACAGCCCCACCGGTGAAAAACAATCGGCCAGCGAGCCCCAGCCGGTATCATCGTGTCCAGAATGTGATGGGCAGGTCATTCGCGACGATGAACACGGTGAGACGACCTGCGAGGAGTGTGGCCTGGTACTCGACGACGTGTCCATCGATCGGGGACCGGAGTGGCGAACGTTCGATGGCGAGGAGAAAGACGAGAAAAGCCGTGTCGGAGCGCCGACGACCCAACTTATGCACGACAAGGGGCTCAGCACGACAATCGGCTGGCAGAATAAAGATGCATACGGGCAAGCAGTCTCCAATCGAAAGCGAGCTCGACTGCAGCGCCTGCGAACGTGGGACGAACGATTTCGGACGAAAGACGCTCACGAACGGAATCTCAAACAAGCATTCGGAGAGATTAGTCGCATGGCTTCCGCCCTCGATATGCCGGAACCGGCACGCGAAACCGCAGGAGTGCTCTATCGGCGAGCAGTCGATGAAGACCTCCTTCCCGGTCGGTCCATCGAAGGAATGGCAACAGCGGCACTGTACGCCGCAGCCAGGCAACACGGGACGCCACGCCCGTTGTCCGAATTCGCGGAAGTCAGTCGCGTAGAGAAAATCCGCATACAGCGTGCATATCGGTATCTCTCCCGAGAACTTAGCTTGCAAATCGAGCCAGCGGATCCATTAGAATACGTCCCGCAATTCGCGTCAGCGCTCGATGTGAGCGACGAGGCAACGCGCCAGGCTCGAGATCTCCTCACGACAGCAAAGGCAAAGGGCACCCATAGCGGGAAAAGTCCCGCTGGTCTCGCAGCGGCCGCCCTATATGCGGCAACCCACCTCACAAACGAGCAGCTAACACAGGAAACGGTGAGCAACGCCGCCCACATAAGCACGGTAACGATTCGGAATCGCTACCAGGAACTGCTTGACGTGTATGCCGAGGAGGAGGGCTATGCGTGATGACCGACCCAACAGAAGCACGCCACGAGAAGCAGGCGGCCACTGGATGGGCGAGGGGTGTGATGAGTGAACTCAATCGCGACACCGACCAAGAGATCCTTGCAATACTCGTCGCGAATTCACCACTCCATGTTATGGACATCGCCAGAACTGCAGACCGTCATCCAATTACGGTCGATCAAACGTGTGCTCGACTCCACGACCAAAGACAAATCCACCCAGTCGGTCGAGGGCTCTATGATGTCACGAAGGACGGAAGACGACGGATTGAGGAGTGCTCAGAGTCGTAATCTCGAGAACCTGACTGTGGTTCCAGACTGGAACCACTGTTCGTTGGGTGAGTCGTAACCGGACAGCATATCCCGAGTGCTTTCCAAAATCAGACAATGGTGCGCGATTCAGTGTCATCTGAGGACCCCCCCTCCTCGTTACAGGCTGTCCTTGATGCGCTGGACGATGCTGACTGTCGGGCCATCCTCCGCGAAACAACTGAACCCATGACCGCAACCGAACTCATCGACACCTGTAACATCCCCAAGTCAACGCTGTATCGGAAACTGGAACTTCTCAGTCGGGCGTCGCTCGTCCGCGAACAGCACACGATCAATCCCAGCGGTGGCCGAACCACGAAATATGAACGGGACTTCGAGGGTGTGAGGATCTCCATGGACGAGGACGACAACTTCTCGGTGATGGTCGAGCGGCCGCCACGGAATGCCGACGAACGTCTCGCGGATGTCTGGTCAAAGATGGGAGACGAACTATGATCTGGGTGGAAACAGCCATTGTCGTCGTCAAGACAGTGATTCTCCTGCTGGGAAGCGGTATCACGTTTATCGCGTTCAGAGCCTATCGCCGAACAGGGACACCCTCGCTCCGCGTTCTCGGCGTCGGGTTCGGTACCATCACATTCGGCGCGCTGCTCGCAGGCATCGCCCATCAAATCCTCTCTGTCTCATTGGAGTTGGGGATCCTGATCAATAGTGTCCTCGTGGCAATTGGTCTGGCAGTCGTCATGTACTCGCTCTATCTTGAACGCGGATGAAACCGTGCGGAGAGGGGAAAAAATCCGACAGTGCTGTACATCGGGGATATGTCTCCTATCCGCCTCAACACGTCTTTAGCGGAGGAGATAGGGTAGTATTGGAACGCGTTTGGCAGAATACCCGCCATATATTGTGGTCGAGATCCCACACCTAATACGATCGGATGAGTTCGACCCGGATATAATAGGTGTCTATTCGATTATAAATCACTATCATGCGGCTCTGTTGAAAATATCAGAGTGTGACAGGGGTGGCGTGCTGAATATAGTATTCTGTAGGATCGCTAGACTGCGCGGTAATTGGCCCTACGCTCATCCCGATACATTGTAACACAGGAGTTTCTCGAACCAGTCATCTGGTGAGTTGAGTTTCAGTGCGAGAAACCGCAGGTATTTTTGAAGGTGATGCTTCGAGACGCCACGGAACTTCGCCAGCCACTGGCGAAGGAAACTGTGGCGGTTCTCGCAAGTGTTTGTGTGAGCGTCACCGATGACGTAGGTGTCGGAGTGGGTGACGGCCAGATGGCCGCCCACCCCCTCCGTCTCCTCGATGTCCTCGCAGATCGTGTAGCCATCGGTACAGAGGATGACGCTTCCGTCGCCGTGCTCGGAGATGTCCTCGTCGGCCTCTTGCAGATTCTCGCAGACGAGAAACTGAACTCGCCCGTCATCCCGACGGACGAGTGTCAAGACTGGCGGTTTGTCTGATGCGAAGGTTCCTCGCCCCTTTTTTTGAGTCCGCGCTCGCGCGGACTCTCATTCTCGTCTTCGAGTCCTTTCTCACCAGCCGTGACGTAGACCTCGTCAGCCTCGCACACGCCGTAGAGGTCGAATTCGTCGATATCACCGCTCACGTCCTGCACTTTGTGAACGTAGTTGAGAACAGCCTCGTAGTCTCTATCAAGGTCACGAGCGATCTGAGCGGTCGGCTCAGATCGCATCTCCTTGACGATATAGAACATCTCTTCGAGACCAAAGCGATGCTGGCCGAAAATCGTCTTTGTGAGGTCGTTGAAGTAGGTTTCGCAGTGCTTGCACCAGTACTGCTGGGCGTCTTTGCCGGTCGTTCCTCGGTTGACAACGGCGTCACTCTCGCAGTGGACACACGTCACCGTCTCGCCGAACCGGGCGAGACGGAGACGTTCAAAACATCGTTCGCGCGGTGGAAGGAAGACCTGAGCTGACTTCCGTCCATCGTTAGCTGCTTTGAGTCGCCAGCAAACTCAGTGTTACGGTTTATCGAGATGAGCGTCCACCGTTTTCAATCCGATCCTTTACAATAACAGAGAATATAAGTGATTATACAGGCGTCCAGAATGCTGGAAGTCCACCGTACCCATCGGGCGAAAATCCTCAACCATGCACAGGTAGATGACTCGCTCGACCGACACGGGTGGAGCGCCA